>OJOH01000237.1_pt1 | contig 44625 bp, 38 predicted proteins | sample 1598201 | NCBI WGS metagenome assembly OJOH01 (sample SAMN03922462, study PRJEB24848) | human gut metagenome | isolation source: stool sample | host: Homo sapiens | place: Germany | collected 2009-11 | reverse complement strand
CGGCGCTTCCTCCCCTGTCTGAAGACAGAGGTTTCCGCGCCGAATTTCTATGAAGAAGCAGATCATGACGGTCGCCGCCCTCGGTGCCGCTCTTCTCGCCGCAGGCTGCACGACCAATGCCGACCGCCGCGCCGAGCAGTACGCCGAAGCAGGCGGCCAGATGGAGTACAACATCGGCGTCGTGAAGGCCGAACAGGAACGCATCCAGGCCGAGGAATACTACGCCGAACAGGCTCGCCAGAAGGCCGAAGCCCAGAAGCAGGCCGCCAAGGCGAAGGCCGACAAGGCCCGCGCCCAGGCGAACGCCAAGGCCAACGCCGCCAAGAAGGCCAAGCAGGACAAGCTTGATGCACTCGCCCTTCGCGAACGCGAGCTCAAGGTCCGCCTCGCCGAGCTGAAGGTCCAGGAGCGTGAAGCCCAGGTCGGCACGTCCGTTGCCGAAGAGGCCGTCCGCACCGAGAAAGCCCGTGAAAAAGTCGAACTCGAGCTTGAACGCACCCGCGCCGAAATCAAGAAGCTCGACCAATGAGCCCGGCCAAGGCCCTCAGGCCTGAAACCTTGAACAAGGCCCCGCAGGATTCGCTCCTGCAGGGCCTTTCGTTTGTTCAAGCCGTTGCCGAGGTCATTCGAACAGGCTGTCGACCTGCCTTGCCTGAGCCTCCCTCGCCTTCTTCTCCTCGAGAAGCGCGTCCCAGACGGCCTCCTCTTTCTTCACGCCGTCGATGCCGGCGAAGAATTCAAGGGTGCCCTCCTCGACGGTGCCGCCCGCGGCCTTGCGATAGGGCGTGAAGCGGATGACGGCAGGCCAGACGTTGCGCGCAGGCGCCTCGCCCGCCTCGAATTCGCCGGGCTTGCCCGTGGGCCTGTAGCGCTTTTCAAGCGCAGGCAGCACGGAGGAAAATCCCACGGCGTCGCCGCGGCTCTGCAGGAAGAGGCGCGTGAGCCTGCCGCTGTCGGCGGCAATCCACGCCAGCGACTGATATTCGCCCGGCACCCCGAAACAGGGACCGCTGAGCGCATAGGTCGAGGAGCCGTCCTTCGCATGGCTCGGCCCCAGGATGCGGCAGCGCTTGCCGTCGGCCTTCGCCTTGACGTCGGCCGCCGTCGAGATGCCGATCGAAAGTCCCGCAAAGCGCGGTGCGCGGTGAGCGGGATCGGCCTCGATCCAGGCGCGCGTCTCGCGGATCTGGCGCGCCGTCGCGCCGTACTCGACCGTGAAGTCGTCGCCCTTGACGGGGCCCACGGAGAGTTCTGCGGTCTTCGTGCGCCAGTAGTCGCGCCCGCCATCCGAAGTCCAGATGCCGTCGGGATTCATCGAGGGCGTCATCTCCCTGAGGGCCTCGAGCACGCGGGGACGCTCCTTCGCGGGAATCCTCAGGAAGACGTCGGAGAGAAGTCCGCCGTCCGTGTAGTAGACGAGAATGCTCGTGACGCCGAGATCGAAGTCCTGACCCGTGATGATGTGGCGTCTGCCGTAGCGTCCGTCGTCATAGAGGCGGGCATTCTTGCCGAAGACCTCCTCGACGTCCTTGAGGCTCGTCACGTATGGCATGAAGTCCAGAAACGGCGGCACGATCGCAAGAGGCGACACCGCATCGGCCGTGCGCAGCTCGGCAACACCGTCCGCTCCGGACTCGTCCGCACTCCCCGCGCCGGCATCCTCGTTTTTTTCCTCAGACTTTGCGTCCGCCGCCCCGGTCTTGTCCCCGGCCGTTCCTTCAGCGACTTCCTGAGCCGCATCCGTACGAGCCTCTTCGGCCTTCTCCCCTTCGGGCGAGGCCTCTCCCGTCTCCGAGGCGGAGGCGAGGCCGTTCACCACGCTGTCGAGCGCGTCCTCCGACTCCGAGTCCGGAGCGGATGCGGGCGCAGCCACGGGGGCGGCGGTGGACGCCGCCAGAGCTGCGGCAGGCGCTTCGGCCGCGATGGCCGGCAGGGCCAGCGAGGCGATGGCAAGGGCGATGAGCTTTTTGTTCTGCATGTCGAGACCAGTGTGGGCCGCAGGCTCTTGGGCGGGCGGCGCGTCTTCAATAACGAGTTCTATATTAGCGGGATTTTGACGCCGGAACACGGAGAGCGCGGCGAGTGGCCCTCTCGCCAAGAGGCTTTCAGCCGTCCATGCAATCCTCCCTGCATCACGCATCCCTCGGTCCCAGCCTGTCCCGCAGGCGCCCTCAGACTGCCTCAGCTTTATCACCGATACTGACCGTTACGTATTCCGATCGTTGCATCGGCTACAATGTGGCCGCTCTTCAATCCCGCCCGTCACCCGCCGACATGAAACGCCTTCTCCTCCCCGCCGTCCTTGCAACGATCCTTGCGGCCGGATGCGCCCAGAATTCGACGCCCGCTCCGTACGGATCCTGCGCCACGCAGCCCTCCAAGCCCCAGGCCGTGCGCACGTCGGCGGCGCCCGAACTCAAGGCGAAGGCTCAGGCTGCGGCCGATGACGCAGGCAAGCCCGCCTCCTGCATCGTGGCGGCCCCGCTCTTTCGCCCAGACTTCCGCGCAGGCGTGAGGTTCGACGAAACGCAGCGCATGAGGTTCTCCTTCTCGAAGGAGGCCGTGAGCGAAGGCGCCCCCGAACAGATTCCCGACTTCTCCGCCTCGATCATCGTCAAGGGCGACTCGATCAGCGCATCCCTCTCCGCGCTAAACACGCCCTTCTGGCGCATCAGCGCAACGCCCTCGACGACGGCCGAGTCCCGCCATCCGCTCCTTTCCTCAAGATTCCGCGCCAAGGGCCTCATCAGGGACCTCACCTTCATGTACTGGCCCGTGGACTCGATCAGGGCCTCCCTCGCCAAGACCTGCCCCGACTGCACGCTCTCCGTCTCGGGTTCGACCCGCACACTCGCCCGAAGCGGCCAGCGCGTGCTCGAATCGAGCACCCGGGGCGGCGCCACGGTTCTAAGGAACTACCCTGAGGGATACGAGCTCTCCATCGAGCCCGAAAGCGCCCGATAATCGAGGTCAAATCACGCAAAACGCCACGGCCGCAGTCATCCGCGGCCGTTTTTGCATGTCTTCGAACCTCCTCCTGCGCACGTCAGAATGTGACACGATTCAGGGAAACGTCATCAATGCGTCATGGCATCGTCATGAAAAATGGCACACAATATAAGAATCGACATTCGTTGTGCTGCTAGACAAGGACAATAGAGACATGACTGATTCCAAGAACCCCCAGCCCGAAGCCTCCGCCGCGACCGAAGCTGCCCCTCAGCAGGCCGCGCAGGCCGAAGCCGCGGGCAAGCCCGCCCGCCGCACGACCGCACGACGCACCGCCAGAAAGACGGCCGAAAAGACCGTTGAAAAGTCCGTTGAGAAAGCCGGGGCTCCCGTCGCCCCCAAGATCGTCGACGTTGACGATCCGTCCCTCTACATCAACCGCGAGATCAGCTGGATCGAATTCGACCGCAAGGTGCTCGAGACGGCCGCCGATCCGACGGTGCCGCTGTTGCAGCGCGTTCAGTTCCTCGCAATCTTCTTCAACAACCTCGATGAGTTCTACATGGTTCGCGTGATGAACCTGCAGCGTCAGGCCCGCATGGGTGCGGAGCCCACGGGCGCCGACAGGATGCCGCCCGCCCGCCAGCTCACCGAGATCCGCCGCAAGGTCACCGAAATGCTCGAGGTCGCCGAAGACCTCTGGCTCAAGACCCTCAAGCCCGCCCTCGAGAAGAAGGACATCAAGTTCGGCCGCTACTCGCAGCTCTCTCCGAAGCGCCGCAGCGCGCTTGACCGCTACTTCGACCGCCAGATCTTCCCGATCCTCACGCCGCAGGCCGTCGACGCGGGCCATCCCTTCCCGATGATCTCGAACACGAGCATCAACTTCGTGGTCGAACTCGAAGGCGTGCACGCCGACGAGCCGGGCAAGGTCCGCTTCGGCCGCGTGAAGTGCCCGAACAACGTCCCGCGCTTCCTCTTCCTGCCCGAAGACGCCGACGAGACGACGGTGCTTGACGTGCGCTCGCGCGAAGGCACGATCATCATGGTCGAGGACCTCATCATGCAGCGCATGGAGAAGCTCTTCCCGGGCTACCGCGTGCGCTCCCAGGGCCTCTTCCGCATCACCCGCAACACCGACGGCGAAATCGAGGAGGACGAGGCCGACGACCTGCTCGCGGCCGTGCGCGACTACGTCGAGCAGCGCCGCTTCGGCTCCATCGTGCGCCTCGAGCTCGAGCGCGGCATGCCGCAGTGTCTGCAGGACTTCCTCGTCAAGCATCTCGGCACGCGCCCCTATCAGGTGTTCAAGTCCAGAATGCCGCTCGCCTTCAGCGAGTTCATGGGCCTCGGCGGCATCGACCGCCCCGCGCTCAAGTACCCGCCCTTCCACCCGACGCTTCCCGAAGCGCTCGAGCCTGAAACCGACACGTTCGCCGCGATCCGCAAGCGCGACCTGATGTTCTACCACCCGTACGAAACCTTCGGCGGCGTGCTCAACTTCCTGCAGAAGGCCGCGACCGATCCGAACGTCGTCGCCATCAAGCAGACGCTCTACCGCTGCGGCAGCGACTCGCCCGTGGTGAGGAGCCTCCTTGAGGCCCGCCGTCTCGGCAAGCAGGTCACGGCCGTCGTGGAGCTCAAGGCCCGCTTCGACGAAGAGCAGAACATCAACTGGGCCGAGGAACTCGAAGCCGCCGGCGTCAACGTCGTCTACGGCTTCGCCGGCCTCAAGATCCACGCCAAGCTCTGCCTCGTCGTGCGCCGCGAACCCGAGGGCCTGCGCCGCTACGTGCACGTGGGCACCGGCAACTACAACGCCGGCTCCGCCAAGATCTACACCGACCTCGGCATCCTCACGGCCGACGACGCAATCTGCGACGACGTCCAGGACCTCTTCAACGTGATGACGGGCTGCGGCATCATCGACGAATACCGCAAGCTCTTCGTCTCCCCGAAGGGCACGCGTCCGAACATCGTCCGCCTCATCGAGGAAGAGGTCGCGCTGCACAAAAAGCACGGCGGCGGCCACATCATCCTCAAGTGCAACCAGCTCGTCGACCCGGGCATCGTGCGCGAGCTCTACAAGGCCAGTCAGGCCGGCGTGCGCATCGAATGCATCGTGCGCGGCATCTGCTCGATCCGTCCGGGCATCCCCGGCGTCTCCGAGACGATCACCGTCCGCTCGATCGTCGGCCGCCTGCTCGAGCACGCCCGCATCTACTACTTCCGCCATGCGGGCAACGAGAAGATGTACGTGGGCAGCGCCGACCTGATGCCGCGAAACCTCAACGGCCGCATCGAAGTCCTCGCACCAGTCACGGATCCCGACATCCGCGCCAACGTGCTTGACCAGATCGTCCGTCCGCAGCTCGCCGACAACATCCACGCCTGGGAACTCCAGGCCGACGGCAGCTACGTCAAGCAGCATCCCGCCGAGGGCGAGGCCGTCTACGACTCCCAGGAAGAGATCGGCCGAGTCCTCAACCTGATGAAGCGCCGCAAGTGATCCGCGCGCCTCATCCCGTCAGGCCTGTGATCTGAACCCGAAGCCCGCGGTCTCCTGCCGCGGGCTTCGCCGCATATCCCCCATCGGGTGCGGCCTCACTTCACGTTTTCGGACTCGTTCGACGGACTTCTTCTTTAGTACAATCTAAACCCGTTGAAAATGTAGAAACGCTCTGCTCCCGCAGAGCCTCAATCGCATGAAGTACCTGATTGTCGATGATCACGCGCTCGTGAGGAGCGCCCTTTCCATGATGCTTCTCGACCGGGATCCCTCGGCCGAAGTGCTGACGGCCGGCGACGTGCCCACAACCCTTGAGCTCATCGGGCGTGAAGGCGAGACCGCCGACCTGCTCATTCTCGACCTGAACCTGCCCGGCGTCGAAGGCACGGAGCTGATGGAGGAAATCGTCCGCCGCCAGCCCATGCTCAAGATCCTCGTCCTTTCGGGCCTCACCGACCGCGGCCGCATCATGCGCGTACTGCAGCTCGGCGCAGCGGGCTTCGTGCCGAAATCCCTCGACACCGACATGCTCACGAACGCCATTGAGTTCGTCCTCAGGGGCGGCGTCTTCATTCCGTCCAAGCTGCTCGCCGAAAGCCAGCGCGAGGGCTTCTTCTCCGAAACCGCCCGCTCGCTCCCGCACCTCTCGAGCAACGCCCCCAAGCTCACCGACCGCCAGAAGGACGTGCTGATGCTTCTCGCCAAGGGCGCGCCCATCAAGCGCATCTGCCTCGAGCTCAACCTCTCCGAGGGCACCGTGAAGACCCACGTCGCCGCCATCTACCGCATCTTCGGCGCAAGCAACCGAACCGAGGCCCTTCTTGCAGCCCGCCGCGCGGGCTACAGCATCGAGATCTGACGATCTCGCCGCACAAGCCCTGAGGCCCCGCAGGACGAGAGTCCCGCGGGGCCTCTTCGTCTGCGTCTCCCCTTCCTTCTCCTTTTGCGTCTCCGCCTCTCCGCTTCCCTTCCCGCGCAGGCTCCTCCACGAATTGTGGGTTTTTCACAACACTACTCCTCGCATGTCCGCGCTACGACACTTGTCCTAAAAACACGACATTCTTCCTCATCCGTTCGCACTAGTTCCAAAAACAGCACGCCGTTCCCCGTCCGTCCGCAACCGCCTGCAGCAGAACGAAACTTGAAGAACACACCCGGAAGTGCGCTTTTCCCTCGTCCTGAATTCCGCCTCACCTCAGACATTTGTAACCGCCGCACGAAGTTGAGCGAACGCGTCCTGAAAGCGGATACATTGAATCGACCAAGCGGTGCACTTCCGCATCCCCCACTCATACGGAGAACACACATGTTCAAGAAGTCTTTCGCCGCGCTTGCCGTCCTCGGCTTCTGCGCCTCCTATGCCAACGCCTCCAGCGTCATCCTCTACGGTGTCGTTGACGAAGCCCTCGTCTTCACGCACGAAAAGTTCGACGTAACGGGTGAAGAAGGCACGAAGACCAACACCTTCGGTCTCGAAAGCGGTCTCAACGCTCCGTCCCGCTTCGGTCTTCGCGGCGTCGAAGACCTCGGCAACGGCCTTCAGGTGAGCTTCGTCGCCGAAAACAGCTTCAGCGCCGACGACGGCTCCCTCGGCATGGGCCGCCTCTTCGGCCGCGAACTCTCCGCCACGGTCTCCGGCGACTTCGGCCGCGTGTCCCTCGGCCGCATGGGCGGCGTCGGCTCCTCCGCCGGCTCCTATGACCTCGTGTACGCCTATGGCGACGCCTTTGACGGCGGCGACAACAACATCTTCGGTCTTGCCGCCTCCAGCCGCTACGACAACATGGTGACCTACCAGACGCCCGACTTCGCCGGCGTCAAGGCCACGGTCCAGTACTCCTTCAACGAAGACTCCGTAAACGACAAGGACCGCGAAGGCTCCTCCGCCGTGAACCGCTACGCGTCCGCCGCCCTCACGGGTGACTTCGGCGCCCTCCAGACGGTTCTCGCCTACGAATTCCAGAACTACCAGTCCTTCGGCACGGACGTCAACCCCAGCGTTGAAGACGGCCACACCGTCTACCTCGGCGGCAACTACGACTTCGGCGTCACCCGCCTCTTCGCGATGGCCCAGTACTTCAAGGGCCTGAGCGCCACTCAGCTCACGGCGATCGCCGATGAGACGAGGGCTGAAACCGCCGACAACATGTGGAGCGACGGCGCCAAGGGCTACGGCCTGCACCTCGGCACGGTCACGCCGGTCTTCGGCGGCGATTTCACGGCCGGTCTTTACTTCGTCGACGCCAAGTTCCAAAACGGCGCCAACGCTGCCAATCAAAACGATGCCGACCTTTCCTACTACGGTGCCGCCCTTCGTTATGGCTACCCGCTCTCCAAGCGAACGACCGTCTACACGGGCGTGGGCTACGGCGTGTCCAAGCTTGAGTTCAACAACAACGGTCAGGATGTGGAAGCCAAGAACCAGGTCGGTCAGGCCTACCTCGGCCTGACCCACATGTTCTGATCCTAATTCGACTTGAGTCCCGCTCCGGCGGGACTCAACACGGAACCAGACAAAAGGCCTGCCGTCCCATCACGGGGCGGCAGGCCTTTTTTGCGCATTCCGAGGGTACGGCTTATTTTTCGCGGTCCTTCGAGCGGAACTCGAGGCCCTCCTGAAGCGAGACGGCGTGCTCGTTGAGAAGCTCGCTCGCGTCCTTCGCGCCCTCGCCGGCGGCGCCGAGGATTTCGGCGGCCTGACGGGTGGTTTCTTCAGGCATCTTCACGATGCGCTCGTGGATGTGCTCCTTCGTGCGGTCGACGACGCCCTTGGCCTCGTCGCTCAACTCGATCGTCTTGTCGGCGACCTTCGAGACGGCATTGGTGCCCGCCTCGCGGGCGGCCTCGATGTCCTCCTTGCTGCAGCCTGCGATGCAGGCGGCGACGGCGGCCGTCATGACGAGTAGCATGCTCTTCCTGATCATGGATCGATCCATTTCCTCAAGTGTCCTGTGAATTGAAGGCCGGCCCGCCGCGGCGGGCCGGCCGTGTCACGACAGTATATCGGCTCGCACCGCAAGCGCCTGCGCCGCAGAGGCTCTCAGCTCAAAAAAACTTGCAAGCGGATGTATGCGGAGCCTTCATCGGGCCATCACGTCGAGAATGCCCGCGAGCTGCTCGTCGTACCAAGGATTGAAGGTGAGCTTCGCGCAGTTGCGCCCGTCGCCCGGCTGATGGCGCTCGCCCGAATACCAGATCTCGGCGCCTTCCTCGCAGGCCTTGGATGCGGCCTTCGACTGACCGTTCCAGCAGAGGCGCTCCGCCCCCGATTCGCCGTACATGGGATTGTCGGGACGATACGTCATGGACATGTGCGAGAAGCTCGCGATGCGCTTCTCGGGCACCGCTTCGGGCAGGATGCGCACGTGCGCCGAAAGTCCCCTTGCGAACCTCTCCTCGCCGTACCAGAAGATGCGGGTCCTCGGATTCGGGAAGGCGCGGTCGAACCTCGCGAGCAGGTCCTCCGTCTCGACGAGTCCGTCGTGCTCCGCGAGCATCACGGCCGCCGGACCGCTCCAGGGCTTCTTCTCAAGGCGCTCAAGCACGTCGTCCGCCCGCACCATCGTGTCGTGGAAGGCCGCAAAGCCCTTCATCGGCACCACGAAGTACTGGAACGGATTGCGCCCGCCGTTGGGACGGCTCTCAGGCGTCACGAGCCAGTCCCTGAAGTTCGAGACGAAGGACGCCGCCCAAGCGAACGGCGGCCTCACCTCGACCGCGGGCGAGAAGAGCACAAAGCCCTTCGTCCTGCCGGGGTTCGCGTCAGCGTAGTCGAGCACAAGGTTGCACCCCGTCGAATAGCCGCCGAGCCACATCTCGTCGACCTCCCTCGAAAGGATGTCGGCCTGCTCCTGCACGACGCGCCGCCAGTCGTCCGCCGTCGCGGGCATCATGTCGGCGGGCTGCGTGCCGCAGCCGGGCAGAAGCACCGTCCTCACCAGAATGCCGTTCGCCGCAAGCGACTGCGCAATGTCGGAGAAGGACCAGGGCGAGTCGCCGAGCCCGTGCACGAGCAGGATCCCGCGCCCGTCGGAATGCTCGGGGCGGTACTCCTTCGGCAGGTTCGCCTCGAGCTCCATCTTCCTGCCCTCGTCCGTGTCGAGCACGAAGCTGCGGTTGGCGCCGATCCACGCCTTTGCGTCGGCCGCATACTGCGCGAAGCTCGTCTGGCCGAGCGGCATAACGTGCCTCTGCGCGTCCTCGAGCGACGGTGCGGCACAGCTCGTGACGGAAAGCAGAATCGAGGCGGCGAGGATTCCGGAACGGACGAACATGAAGGACTCCTGAAAACGGGTGGGTGAGGACACTTTCTCACGTTCAGCCTGAAACCTCAAGTGCACGCCAGACCCCTGCACGCGCATGTGCCGCAGCGGGTCTGCGACGCCGCACGCCCGCCCCGTCCTCGACACGCTCCTCAACGTGCGCAGACGTCCTCAAAAAATCCTCGACCCGGCGCGCCTTAATCGGTACAATGCGGGGTTTGCTTTTTTTCAACCAACACCAAGAAAGATATCCAACCAGAGACGCCATTATGAAAACGATCGAAAAGCCGAAGATGACCTGTCTGCAGCTCACGATGGCCGTGATGCTCAACATGCTCGGATCTTCCATCATCCTGATGCCGACGAAGCTCGCTGAAGTCGGCACGATGTCCATCCTGGCCTGGCTCGTCACCATCAGCGGTGCGACCACCATTGCCTACGTCTTTGCCAAATGCGGCATGTTCAGCAAGAAGAGCGGCGGCATCGGCGGCTACGCCGCCTATGCCTTCGGCAAGTCCGGAAGCTTCATTGCGAACTTCAGCTACGGCGTCTCGCTCATCATTGCGAACCTCACAATCGCCATTTCGATCGTCGGCTATCTGATGGTGCTCTTCGAGTGGAACCTCACCCCGCTCGAAATGGGTATTGCAAGCATCATCGTGATCTGGCTCTGCTCGCTGCCCAACATCCGCGGCGCGCGCTTCATCGGCCAGCTCTCGCACTTCTCGAGCTACGGCATCCTGATTCCGATCCTGATCCTCACCGTGATCGGCTGGAACTGGTTCTCGGTCGACCGCTACATCGGCGCCTGGAACCCGCAGAACCTCTCGCTCTTCGACGGCATCTCCGCAGGCATCTCCATGACGCTCTGGGGCTTCCTCGGCCTTGAGACCGCCAGCGCGAACTCCGAGGCCGTGGAGGATCCCGAAAAGTCGGTCCCGCGCGCCATGGTGCTCGCCACGCTCGGCGCCGGCACCGTCTACGTGCTCGCCAACAACATCAGCTTCGGCATCGTCGACAACGAGCTCCTCTCGCACTCGACCGCACCCTTCGGCCTCGTCTTCGCCACGATGTTCAGCCCCGAAATCGGCAAGTTCGTCATGGCCCTGATGGCGCTCGCCTGCGCGGGCTGCCTCACAAGCTGGCAGTTCACGATCGCCGAGGTCTTCCGCGTCTCCGCCCGCGAGGAATACTTCCCGAAGCTCTTCGCCAAGGTCACCCGCCTCAACGTGCCCGTGATCGGCATGGTCGTGATCCTGCTCCTGCAGTCCCTAGCCGCGCTCCTCACGATCGACCCGCGCCTCGAGCAGCAGTTCTACATCCTGAAGGACCTCGCCGTCGTGACGAACCTCGTCCCGTACCTGCTCGCCTTCGCCGCCGCCAACGTCATCGTGCACCGCGAGCCCGCAGACCCGAAGACTGCCTCTCGCATCACCATCGTCGCAACCATCGCCTCGGTCTACTCGCTCTACGCGCTTTACGCCTGCGGCGAGAGCGCCATGATGTGGGGCGCCCTCACGACCTTCGCGGGCATCTGGCTCTACGGCTTTGCCGCAAAGTCCCTTGAGATCAAGGGCCGCCTGCGCGGCGAAGAATAAGCCTCACCGCCTTCGGGTCCATCCCGCAACCGTCAATGCAACTCGGGCGTGTCTCCCTTCGGAGACACGCCCGAGTTCTTTTCCGCCTCTTTGGCATCCCTTCATCAGAACGCCGCGTTCTCGGCCATCGGCCTCACGCGCATGATCGCCTCATTGAGGCTCTTTGCGTCAGCGGGCTTCTGAAGGATGTGCGGCAGCGACGAGGGCACCACGCGGCCCCTCTCGCGGCGCTTCCTGTACTCGCCCTCGATCAGGTCGACCGCAACGGCCGTGAGCATCACGGTGGGCACGGGGCGCTTCATGTGCGCCTCGATCATGCCCGCCGCCTCGAGTCCCGTGGGCTTCTCGGCCCCGAGGTTGTAGTCGCTCACGAGCGCGATCACATTTTCGGTCTCAGCGGCGAGCCTGTAGAACTCCTCGCAGGGCTCGCCCGCATCGATCACCTCGGCTCCCCAGCTCTCGAGCATGCTCTTGAGGGCATCGCGCACGAAGCGATTGTCCTCGAGAAGCAGGATCCTGCCCTTGAGGGCCCTGATCTCGCCGCCGATCGGCACGGCCTTCTCGAAGCGGTCGGCCTGCTCGGACTCGTCGATGCTGAAGGCGAGACGGAAGACGCTGCCTCGGCCCGGCTTCGAGCCGAGCGTAAGCTCAAGCCCGAGCTGTCTTGCGATGCCGCGCACGATCGAGAGCCCCAGGCCATAGCCCGAGCCCGGCGCCGCACGGCCCGCAGCTCCGCGATAGAAGGTGCCGAAGATGCGGCTCCTGTCCTCGGCCGAGATGCCTGGACCGCAGTCGTAGACGCCGATCACGAGGCGGCTCTCCACCCGTCGCGCGCCGAGCACGATCTCGGGCACGCGGGCCTTCGCGGGATCGGAGTACGCGACAGCGTTGCTCACCAGATTCTTGAGGGCGCGCTTGACCATCGTGACGTCCGTAAGGATCGTCACGGGAGGCGCCGAGACGCGAAGCCTCAGGCCCTTCTTTTCCGCGATCGGACGGCACTCCTCGGCGAGCTCCTCGAGAAGCTCGCGCACGCTTACATGCTCGGGATGGAGCTCCATCTGCCCGAACTCCATGCGCGTGACGGTGAGAACCTGCTCGACCAGGGTCGAGATGGCCGAAATCGAGAGCGCAAGCTGCTTGACGACGGGCACGGTCTGAGGCGTCGCCCTGCGTCCGAGAATGTCGATGTAGATCCCCATGGCCTGAAGCGGCTGGCGGATGTCGTGATTGGCGGCCGCAAAGAACTTCGAGCGGCGCTCGCTCTCCTCCTCGGTCTGCCTGCGCGCCTTCTCCGCGCGCGCGATCTCGATCCTGAGGCGCTCGACGAGACGCTCATTCTGGGCGGCCGTGATGATCGAGTTGACGACCATTTCGTTGAGCTTCCTGCCCGAATAGAGAATGAAGACCGTCGTGACGAGAATGATGAGCGCAATGAGGGTCTGGCTCACGCCGAACTGCACGGCGCCCGCCACGATGACGGGCGTGAGCGAGCAGAGCGTGAAGGCCGAGAGCGACGGCAGCCAGCAGGAGTAGACGGGCCAGCTTGCGAACGTCACGGCCACGATGGTCGCGACCGTGATCATCTGGTGCGCCCCCTGGAAGGGGACCATCAGCGTGGGCCCCGCTACGCCCCAGATGATGCCTGCCGAGACGGCGAGCGCCGTCCAGCGGCGGATCCACTTGCGAATGTTGGCCTCGCGGTTCGCGTCACGCCAGAAAAGACGCACGTAGCGAAGCGACAGCCAGATCTGAATGAGGCCACAGCAGAACCACACGGTGAGAAACACCTCGCTCACGCCGCTCTGCCAGTAGACGGCCGTGAGCGACGCCATGCCCGTGAACTGTGCCGTGAGGGCAACGGGAAAGAGCTTGAGGCTCGAGAGAATGAGCTTGGCGAGCGTGCCCGCCGTGATGTGGTGCACCGTGCTCGTCATGAAGAAGGCGCGCAGAAAGCGCCAGGTCTGCTCGCGGATCGGAAAGAAGTTCATGGCGCGGCCTCCAGCGACACCCGTCCCTCATGCGACGAAAGCCTCACCCGCATCCCGACGGGAAGCGAGAGCTTCCTGTGAAGGTGCCCGAAGGGACAGCCCGTCACGAAGGGAAGCCCCGTGCGAGCCCGCATGAAGTCGAGCGCATGCGAGAGCCTGAAGTCGCCTTCCCAGCCTGCGGGCCTGTCCGCGCCCTGCAGGTCGCAGACGACGACCGCCTGCTGACGCCTCAGGATCCCCGCCATGTCGAGCGTGAGCAGCATGCGCTCGATCCTGTAGGCGGGCTCGGCCACGTCCTCGATGAAGAGAATACCGTTTTCAACCTGAGGCATCCAGGGCGTGCCCGCCAGCGAGGCGATCATCGCCAGATTGCCACCCCAGAGGACGCCCTCGGCATCTGCATCGTCCGTGTCGTCCGACTGCCACGTCGATGCGAAGGGCCTGCGACCGACGACGGCCAGAAGCCCCTCTATCGTGAGGGGATCAGGATCAATCAAGTCCCTGAGCGTCGGGCCCTGCCAGCTCGTGCGGCCCGTCCTTGCCAGAAGCGCGAGCTCGAAGGCCGTCACGTCCGAAAAGCCGACGAAGGGCGTAGACGCGGCACCGATCCGCTCCCAGTCGAGCATGTCGAGAATGCGTCCGCACCCATAGCCGCCGCGCATCGCCATGACGAGATCCGCATCGAGCTCTGTGAGCGCACAGGTCAGATCCCCGGCTCTGACGGCGTCGGGACCTGCAAAGCGCGCCTCCTCGAGATACGTGCCCTCAAGTTCGCGCACGCGAAAGCCGAGCGCTTCGGCGGCCGAGAACGCCCGGCGCCTGAGCGCCCAGTCAATGCCGCCCTCGTTCGTCACCCACTGTCGCGACGGCGCCGCGACGGCAAGCGCCAGTCCCTCGAAGGGCCTTGCGGAATCGGTCATCGGGCTTCTCCTTCGCCTTCCCTTTCGTTTTCCTTCGCGCCGCGGCGCGCGGCGAAGAAATCGGCGAGCAGCGTCTTCGCCTCCTGCGCCATGACGCCGCGCCTCACCCACGGGCGGTGGTTGACGCCCGGCAGCTCGAAGAGCGAGAGTGCGCCGCCCACGGCGCCCATGCGCTCGTCAGTCGCGCCGAAGACGATGCGGCCGGGTCTTGCCTGCACGATCGCGCCCGCGCACATCGGGCAGGGCTCGAGCGTGACGTAGAGCGTCGTCTCGGCAAGCCTGTGGTTCTTCATGACGCGGGCGCCCTCGCGCAGCACGAGCATTTCGGCATGCGCCGTCGGATCGCCGTTGCGAATCGTGCGGTTGCCCGCACACGCGATGATCCTGCCGTCCGCAACAAGCACGGCGCCCACGGGCACCTCGCCCGCCTGCGCGGCGGCCCTCGCCTCGGCGAGCGCCTCGGTCATGAAGCGGCGGTCGGCCTCGTCGTCGACGGGCGGCTCTCCGCTGTTGACAGCGCGGTTCTTCGCCTGCAGCGCCTCGCGCGTTCGGGCGCGTCGTGCGGCAAGGATCGCCGCGGCGGTCTCGAGCTCGTCGGTGAGCCTTGCGGCCGTCACGTTCGGGCGCGGCGCGAGTCCGTTGGCAAAGCCTTCGAACGTCTTCTCAAGAAGGCCCGACTCAAGGGCAGCGGCAACAAGTCCCTCGGGCGTTTCGTTCATCCAGGCGCCGGGCCCCGCAAGAAAGCGCTCTGCGGATGCGCGAACCGCCGCCTCGTCCGCCGCCTTCGGCAGAAAGAGGAGCCACGCGCCCGTGACGATGCGCAGATTGTCGGAGGAGGCCTTCGCGAGGCTCGCGATCGTGCTGCCTCTGCGGATGGAGAGCGCGCTGAACGCCTCGATGTCGGCGATGGAATAGTCCCTGACGATGAGAGAGTACATCTTCGTTCTCACCTTTTTTCGTGTCGAATATTGACGGGAAAGCGCCCGCTGAGGAGCGCGCGCGTAGAATGTTCCCGATTTGAAGAAAGTCCGTTTGGAACCTCATCACAAGGATTCATGATCGTGAAGAACAAGCTTGTTGCGGGCGCCCTGGCGCTCTCCCTTTTTGCGACTCCCATTGTAGCGGTTCAGGCCGCCTCCACTTCGGACACAAGCGAAGCGCTTGCCGAGTGTCTCTACAAGCACGCCACCGCGAGCGACAAGCAGGTCCTCGTGCAGTGGGCCTACGTCACGCTCTCGAAGACCTCCGCCGCCAAGCAGATCCAGACGATTCCGTCGGCCAAGGTGAAGAACATCGAGTCGAGCGCCCAGAAGGCGCTGACGAACCTCGTCGTCGGCCGCTGCTCCTCGCCCGCCGTCAAGGTCCTCATGAAGAATCCCAAGAACGGCCTGCAGGAGACCATGACGCTGCTCGCGGGCAAGCTCGTCAACGCCGAAATCGAGCGCCGCGCCTCGCCCATCCTCTCGCTCACGATGACCGACCTGATGGGCCTCAGGAAGTAGGCCCCGGTCCCGCACATCGAGAAAAACGGCGAAAAGTCCGTCCTCCCGGCGGGCTTTTCCGCATTGACGAACGGGCGTCGACGCCCGATACTTGATTATTTCCGCCCAATCTCTGGAGATCCCGCATGCGCAAGCTCTGCCTCGTTCCCGCTCTTCTTCTGGCCGCCGCCAGCGCCTCGGCTGAAACGCCGGTCAAGCTCTGGAACGACTACGTCTACAACCAGCCCGTCGAGAGCGTGAAGGCCGAAGCCGGGATCTTCGACTGCTCGCAGCGCGGCCAGCAGATGTTCTGCCGCGCCAACGTCGAATTTGCGGGCCACAAGGACTGGGGCGAGGTGTTCTTCTTCACGAACGGCCGCCTCAAGGCCGTCTCGCTCTTCGCGCCGATCTCCCGCGCCCACTTCACCGATGCGGCCGCCGCCGTGCGCAAGACGGGCATGACGCCCGCCGTCCTCACGGACCACGAGGACAAGGTCGCCTTCGACTTCTTCCAGGCCAAGCTTCAGGCGAAGTCCATGGCCTCCATCGACCGCGAGCTCGCCACGAAGGAAACCGAGCTTCTCAAGGGCAAGAAGGTGGGCTACGTCTTCATCGACGCCAAGACGCTCCTTGAAAGCGTCAAGAGCGGCAACGTCACCAATGCCGCCCAGTTCTTCCAGATCCACGCCCCGCGCACCCTGCGCACCACCGAGATCCTGCTCGACGAACAGGGCGTTGCCGTGAGCTTCCGCGCCCCGATGGCCGTCCAGGACGAGACGGGCAAGAGCATGCTCGAAGAAAAGAAGTCCAAATAAGCCCGACTTTCCGGCACACGCGACACGAAAGGCCGGTCTCCGCTGCGGAGGACCGGCCTTTCTTCATTTTTCAGAGTCTGCCTCGGGACTCTTACTTCGCCTCGGCGGCCTTTTCGCGGCTCGCGTGGCGGGCGCGCAGCACGTCGATCACGTCGGTGAGCTCGAGGTCCGCGTCGGCGAGGAGCACGAGCAGGTGATAGACGAGGTCGGCGGCCTCGTTCCTGAGCTCCTCCCTGTCGTGCACGGTAGCGGCGAGCGCCGTCTCGACGCCCTCTTCGCCCACCTTCTGCGCGATGCGCTTGGTGCCGCGGGCGTAGAGGTTGGCGGTGTAGGACGTGGCCGGATCGGCGTTGCGGCGGCTCTCTAGGAGCACCTCCAGATCGCGCAGGAAGTTCCACTTGTGCTCGACGGGCGAGAAGCAGCTCGGCGTGCCGCGGTGGCAGGTCGGGCCGTCGGGATTGACGAGCACGAGGAGCGCGTCGCTGTCGCAGTCCGTGCCGATGTCGACGAGGTGCAGCCAGTTGCCGCTCGTCTCGCCCTTGGTCCAGAGGTGGCCCTTGGTGCGGGACCAGAACGTGACCTTCTTCGTCTCGAGGGTCTTTTCAAGCGCCTCGGGGTTCATGCAGCCGAGCATGAGCACCCGGCCCGAGCAGGCGTCCTGCACGACGGTCGGAATCAGTCCGCCGGTCTTCTCCCAGTCGAGCGCCTTGATGTCTTCGTTGGTCAGCATGTTCTCACCTCAATGTTGTTCTCGCGGAGATAGTTCTTCAGGTCTCCGATGTTGATGATCTTCTTGTGGAAGACGGAGGCGGCAAGCGCTCCGTCGACCTTCGCGTCTCGGAAGGCCTCGAGGAAGTGGACGGGCTCGCCCGCGCCGCCGCTCGCGATGAGCGGCACGCGGCAGACCGAGCGCACGGCGGCGAGCTGCCTGAGGTCGTAGCCGCGGCGCACGCCGTCCTGGTTCATCATGTTGAGCACGATCTCGCCCGCGCCGCGCTTCTGCACCTCCTCGACCCAGTCGAGGGTGCTCCACTGCGTGACGCGCGTCTTCTTTTCGTCGCCCGTGAACTGGTTGACGCGGTATTCGTCCGAACCTTCCTCATGACGGGAGTCGATCCCGACCACGACGCACTGCACGCCGAAGCGGTCCGCAAGACGGGAGATGAGGTCCGGGTCGGCGAGCGCCGGCGAGTTGACGGAGATCTTGTCGGCGCCGTAGGCGAGAAGCCTGCCGGCGTCCTCGACCGTGCGGATGCCGCCCGCGACGCAGAACGGGATGTCGATCGCCTCGGCGACGCGGCTGATCCAGCTCTTGTCGACGACGCGGCCGTCGGACGAGGCGGTGATGTCGTAGAAGACGAGCTCGTCGGCGCCCTCTTCGGCATAGCGCTTTGCGAGCGGCACGATTTCGCCCACGACCTCGTGGCCGCGGAACTTGACGCCCTTGACGACGACGCCGTCCTTCACGTCAAGACAGGGGATTATGCGTTTGGCCAGCATTCGATAGCCTCTTCAACGGTAAAGCGTCCCTCGAGAAGCGCGCGGCCGACGATGACGCCGGAGGCGCCCGTCGTACTGACCGCACGGATGTCGTCCAGCCCGCCGATGCCGCCCGAGGCCTGGAAGCCGATGGCGGGGAAGGCCTTCGAAAGGTCCGCGTAGAGCGCGGCGTTGGAACCCGAGAGGGTGCCGTCGCGCGAGATGTCGGTGGTGAGCACGTGGCGCAGGCCCGCAGGCTCGAAGACGCGGATCAGATCCTCGATCACGACGCCCGAGTCCTCCTGCCAGCCGCTCACGGCGATGTTGCGGCGGCCTGCCGCGTCGATGCGCACGTCGAGCGCGAGCACGATGCGCTCGGCGCCGAAGGTCTTCATCCAGCGAAGAACCTCCTCCGTGCACCTCACGGCGGTGGAGCCCACTACGACGCGGGTGGCGCCCGCATCAAGAAGAGCCCTCACATCCTCCTCGCTCCTGACGCCACCGCCCGTCTGCACGGGCACGGAGAGATTCGAAAGAAGGTGCCTGAGAAGCGGGATCTGGCGCTTGGCCGGATCCTTCGCACCCGTCAGATCCACGATGTGCAGGAGCTTCGCCCCTGCGGCCTCGTAGGCCTGAAGGCGCTCGAGGGGATCGTCGCCGTAGCTTCGCTCGGCGCCGTAGTCGCCCTGGTGCAGCCGCACGACGCGGCCGTCGATGAGGTCGATGGCGGGGATGATCATGCTTCGATTCCCAGGAAGTTTGCAATCAGGCGTGCGCCGGCGCGGCCGGAGCGTTCCGGATGGAACTGCACGCCCATGAAGTTTTCGTGTGCCACAGCTACCGTGAACTCCTCGCCGTACGTGCAGCGGGCGGTCGTGCAGGCGCCCGTGGGCATTGCGTAGCTGTGCACGAAGTAGAACCAGTCGCCGGCCTCGATGCCCCTGAAGAGGAGTCTCGCATGAGGCGTGTCCTCGGGATAGACCCTGTTCCAGCCCATGTGCGGCAGCGGCAGGCCGTCGGCCCTGAGGGCGCGGACGTCGGCATCGATGAGGCCGAGCAGGTCCACGCCGCCCGTCTCCTCGCTGCGGCGTCCGAGAATCTGTTCGCCGAGGCAGATGCCGAGCACGGGCTGCGTCGCCTCACGGATGAGGTCCGCAAGGCCGCGCTCCTCGATGGCGGCCATCGCGGCTCGGGCCGTGCCCACGCCGGGCAGGAAGATGCGGTCGGCGGCGCGGATCTCGGCCGCCTCGCGCGTAATGATGGGCTCGACGCCGAGCCTCTTCACCGCAAAGGCGAGCGAAGAGAGGTTGGCGACGCCCGTATCAAGAATGACGGCACGCATCAGAGCACCCCCTTGGAGGACGGCAGATCGCTCCCCTCAATTTTCACAGCGTCGCGCAGCGTGCGCCCGAACGCCTTGAAGAGTCCCTCGGCCACGTGGTGGTCGTTCCTGCCCTGCGCCTTGAGGTTGAGCGTCACGCCCATCGTCTGGGCGAGCGAGCGGAAGAAGTGCTCGACCATCTCGGTGGACATGTCGCCCACCTTGTGGTGCTTGAACTTCGCCTTGAAGGTTAGGTACGGCCTGCCAGAGATGTCGAGCGCGCAGCGCGCGAGCGTCTCGTCCATCGGCAGCAGGAAGCCGAAGCGGCGGATGCCGCGCTTGTCGCCGAGCGCCTCCTTGAGCGCCTCGCCGAGCGCAAGGCCGACGTCCTCGATCGTGTGGTGGTCGTCGATCTCAAGGTCGCCCACCGCACGCACGTGCAGTCTGATGCCGCCGTGCACGGCGATCTGCGTGAGCATGTGGTCGAAGAAACCCACGCCCGTGTTGATTTCATTCTTGCCCGAGCGATCGAGCCAGGCTTCGACGACGATGCGGGTCTCCTTCGTGTTGCGCTCGACGCGGGCGTGACGGGCGGACTTCGCCGCATTCTCGATCTCGTCGGCGATCTCGGCCCAGCTGCGGCCGTCGGGCCCGACGCGAAGGCCCCTGAGGCCCATGTTGTCGGCGAGCTTCATGTCGGTCTCGCGGTCACCGATCACGTAGCAGTTCGCGACGTCAAGCACGCCGTCCTTGAGGTACTTCTTCACGAGGCCCGTTCCGGGCTTCCTGCACTCACAGCCCTCGCCGGGCATGTGCGGGCAGATGAGCACCTCGTCGAAGCGGGCGCCCTGGCTCTCGAGGATCTGCATCATCAGTTCGTGCGGCCCCGTGAAATCGGCCCTCGGGAAGCTCTTCGTGCCGAGCCCGTCCTGGTTCGAGACCATGACGAGCTTCCAGCCCGCCTCGCGCAGGCGCTTCAGGGCGGGCAGAACGCCCTCGACGAACCTCATCTTCTCGAAGCGGTCGACCTGAAAGTCCTCGGGCTCCTCGAGAATGGTGCCGTCGCGGTCCACAAAGAGAATGCGCTCGTTCATGCGGCCTCCTTCAGAATCTCTTCAAGTTCGGTGAGAAGGCGCTCGTTCTCGTCCTTCGTGCCCACCGTGATGCGGATGCAGTTCTCGAGCGTCGGCTGGCGGCTCTGGTCGCGCAGGATGATGCCGCGGTCGCGCAACGCCGTGAAGACGCGGGCGGCGTCGACGAACCTCACGAGAAGGAAGTTCGAGGCGCTCGGATACACGGCCTCGACGCCATCGAGGTCCTCAAGCGCAACCTCAAGCTCACACTTGCGCATCACGCACTGGGCGGCGCGCCTGTGCATGAGGCTCACGCTCTCGGGCGAGAGCGCCTGCGCGGCGATGTCGGCGCAGGGCACGGGAATCGGATAGGGCGCGATCACCTTCCTCAGCATGCCGATGACGGCGGGCGAGGAAAGCAGGAACCCGCAGCGCAGGCCCGCCAGCGCAAAGGCCTTCGAGAGCGTGCGGATGATCACGACGTGCGGATAGTCCTTGAGAAGCTCGACGGCCGTGTTCGCGGGCGTAAATTCGATGTAGGCCTCGTCGATGACGAGAAGAGCCCTGCCCGCGGTGAGCTCGGCGAGCTTGCGCAGCATGCCCACGGGAATCAGCGTGCCCGTCGGATTGCCGGGCGAGCAGGCGAAGACGAGCTTGACGTCCGTCCTCTCCTCGAGGACCTTCGCGGCCTCGGCCACGTCGGGCAACCAGCCGCGGTCGGGCGAGGTGACGAGGTTCACGACCTCGGCGCCGTTCGTCTCGGCGGAGACGGCGTACATGCCGTAGGTGGGCGGAAACTGCAGGACGGCGTCCTCGCCGGGGCGGCAGAACGTGCGCACGAGAAGCTCGATGCCTTCGTCTCCGCCTCGCGTCACGAGGATCTGTTCGGGACTCACGCCCGCATAGGCCGCATAGCGTTCGACGACGGCCTCGGGCTGGGGCTCGGGATAGCGGTTGAAGAGCTTCGTCTCGGGCGCCATCGGCTCGGCCTCGGCCGACTCGTTGGCGTTGAGCCAGACTTCGCCCGTCACGCCCGCGGCCTGCATGATGCGGCGCGCGGACTGGTAGGGCGTGAGCTTCTGCACGTCCGGCCGGGCCAGCAGGCCCGGATCGGCGGCGGTTCGTTCACAAAAGACGGCCATGACGGATCACTCCTTCGACTGCTTGATTCGGTCCATGCGCACGAGAACGGCGTTCATGTGCGCGTCGAGCTCTTCGGCGTGCGCAAGAAGCGCGATGGCGGGGCCGAGCTTTTTAAAGCCCTGCGGCGTCATTTCCTGAACGGTCATGCGCTTCGTGAAGTCGGCGAGCCCGAGGCTCGAGTACGTGGCGGCATAGCCGTAGGTCGGAAGAACGTGGTTCGTGCCCGTGGCGTAGTCGCCGCCCGACTCGGGAGACCAGTCGCCCACGAAGACGGAGCCCGCGTTCTGCACGAGCGGCACCAGATCGCGGGCGTTTCGCGTCTGGATGATGAGGTGTTCGGGCGCGTAGCGGTTCGAGACCTCCACGCACGCCTCGAGGTCCTTGACGAGGATGAGGCGGCTCGCAGACAGGGCCTTCGTCGCGATCTCGCGGCGCGGCAGGGCGGCGAGCTGGGAGGCGACCTCGCCCGCAACGGCTTCGGCGAGCTTGCGCGAGGGCGTCACGAGCACCACCTGGCTGTCGGGACCGTGTTCGGCCTGAGAGAGCAGGTCGGCCGCAACGAAGGCCGGATCGGCGCCTTCGTCGGCGATCACGAGCACCTCGGAGGGGCCCGCGGGCATGTCGATGGCGGCGCCGTCGGGACGGCTGCTCACCTGACGCTTGGCCTCGGTCACGTAGGCGTTGCCCGGACCGAAGATCTTGCCCACGCGCGGAATCGTCGCCGTGCCGAAGGCCATCGCGGCCACGGCCTGGGCGCCGCCCACCTGATAGATCTCGTCAATGCCGCAAAGGCGCGCGGCGGCGAGGATCGGATCGGCGATCGGAGGCGGCGAGCAGAGGATGACGCGGCCGCAGCCCGCGATCTTGGCAGGAATGCCGAGCATCAGCACCGTGGAAAAGAGCGGAGCCGTGCCGCCGGGAATGTAGAGGCCCACCGCGCCGATCGGACGCGTGACCTGCTGGCAGACGACGCCGGGCATCGTCTCGACCGTGACGGGCTCAAGCACTTCGGCGCTGTGGAACTTCTCGATGTTGGCGGCGGCCGTCTTCAGAGCGGCCATGAAGTCCTCGGGCAGACGTGCGACGGCGGCGTCGACCTCCTCGGCCGAGACCCTGAAGTCCTTCACCTCGGTGCGGTCGAACTTCGCGGAGAATTCGCGAAGGGCCTCGTCACCGCGCTCGCGCACGGCCTCGAGAATGCCCTCGACCACGGTCTTGATGCGGTCGCCCGCCATCACGGCGGGGCGTCGGAGAATCTCCTCGCGCTCCGTTTCATTGAGCGCGCCCCATTCGATCACGTCGTTGAAGTTGAACTGAGACATCTTGACTACTCCATCATTTTTTCAATCGGCAGGACGAGAATCGAGCTGGCGCCGAGCGCCTTGAGCTCTTCCATTGTTTCCCAGAAAAGGCTTTCGCTGCTCACCATGTGAAGGGCCACATGGTCGTCGGACCCCGCAAGCGGCAGGATCGTCGGGTGCTCCGCGCCGGGCAGAAGCGCCGTTACTTCGGCGAGCTTCGCCTTCGGGGCGTGCAGCATGATGTACTTGCATTCGCGGGCCCTTGAGACGCCCTGCATGCGCACGAGAAGCTTCTCGACCAGGGCCTCCTTGTCGGCGTCGAGCGGCTCGCTCTTCGCGATGAGGCAGGCCTTCGAACGGTAGACCACCTCCACTTCGCGCAGGCCGTTCGCTTCAAGCGTCGCGCCCGAGCTCACGAGGTCACAGATCGCGTCGGCCAGCCCCGCGCGCGGTGCCACCTCGACGGAGCCCGTCAGCAGGCATGGCTTGAACGTGAGGCCGCGCTCGTCGAAGCAGCGCTTGAGAAGCTGCGGATAGCTCGTCGCGATGCGGCAGCCGTCAAGGCTCTCAAGCCCCGCCCACTCCTGGTCGGCCGGGATCGCGATCGAAAGGCGGCAGCCGCCAAAGTCGAAGCGGCGCAACATCCTGAAGTCCGGGGACTGGCCCTGGCTGCGGCGTGCAAGAACCGTCTCCTCAAGCACGTTTTCGCCGATGATGCCCAGATCCACGACCCCGTCCATCACGAGGCCGGGAATGTCATCATCCCTGACGCGCAGGATTTCGACCGGCATGTTCTCGGCCATCGCCAGCAGGCGCTGCGCGTGGTAGCGAACCTTGAGTCCGCAGCGTTCAAGAAGATCCTGCGAATCGTCGGAAAGACGTCCCGACTTCTGCATTGCAATCCTCAGACGATTGGTTTCGGTCATTTGCTTCCCTGAAATTTGATTTGATGACTGTTGCTCGCCGAAGCGGAGCTTCGTGTCCAGCCCCTCGACATCCGCACCCCGGATTGTGAAAAAGCCCCCGGAAGGCGTGCTTCCGGGGGCTTTGCTTGATTGTCCTGCTGGAGTCTCACTCCGCACCGCCGAAAGCATGAACCCATCCTCCCGACAGCGTTTCCGCGCCCGAGGGATGTCTTACGTATGGTGGTGATGGCGGCGAAGGAGGGAGAGGTACACTTTTTCGTGCTCCGGCTGTGTTTGTTGCGCTTGAATTCGTTTCCCGTCAGGCATGACTGCGCCTGACTTTCGTCCATTATGGCACGCTGATCCCGCGCATCAAGCCCTCCTCAGGCCCTCGCAGCAGGAGAATCGCCTTCTCGTGCGAATCATCAGACCTTCTGGGCAGAAGTGCCTAGGACGTTCTCCCTAAAAGTCTCACTTTTTGCGTGAAATCTTTCACTTTCGCACTCAATGCCCCAAAAAACCGAAAACTCACGGAAAAACCGAACGACCTGCCTCAGCTGTTCGGACGATCGGAAGAAGGACTTAAGAACGGACTTCTCGCCCCGCCGCATAAGGGCATCGGACAGGGCTGCGAGAGGATCGTGCAAGCGGCACGCTTGACGAGCCCCTGCAGGAAAGGCAGAGTATTGGACATGATTCCATGCTCAAGTTCTGTACGAAGATCCGTCCAAATGCTCGAACGCCTTCGAAATCTCGTCCTCGAGGCCCTGCCTGAAGAGGGCCGCATCGAAAACCCGATGCCCTGTCTGGCCCTCACCCGCTTCAACGGGCCGCAGCAAAGCCGCCAGTGTTTCTACCATCCAATGATGACGCTAGGGCTCGGCGGCGAGAAGGAAAGCCTCATCGGCGGACGCCCCGTCGTCTACGGCGCGGGAGAGGCGGTCGTCGTGGCGCTCGACCTTCCCGGCGCCTATCAGATCCGGAACGCCTCGCCCGAGCAACCCTTCCTGTCGCTCTCCATTCGTCTTGACCGTGCGATCATCACGGAGCTCCTCACCGAGGCGCCCGAACTCAGGCCCGCCCCGAACGGCCGCGACGCACAGGAGAGCGTGAGTGTGGAGCACCTGCCCGACGAAATTCTCAATGCGCTCGTGCGCTACCTTGAGGCCATGCGAAGCCCGCGCCGTGCGGCGGTTCTCGGGCCCATGATCCTCAAGGAGATCCACTATCTGCTTCTCGAAGGCCCTCAGGGCCGGGTTCTGGCCGACGTCTGCTCGGAGGCCGCGCCGGGATCCCGCATCCTCACGGCCGTTCGCTGGCTTCGCGAGCACTTTGACGAGCCGCTCGACATCGCGACGATTTCGGAGCGCACCGCCATGGCGCCGTCGACCTTCCACCGCCAGTTCAGGGCCGTCACCTCGCTCTCGCCCGTGCAGTACCAGAAGCGCCTGCGCCTTCACGAGGCCCAGCGCCTTATGCTCGTCGAGTCCCTCGGCGTCGAGGCCGCGGCAAGACGCGTGGGCTACGAAAGCTGCTCGCAGTTCTCCCGCGAATACAAGCGCCTCTTTAGAGAGGCGCCCTCAAGGGACATCAGGAAAAAGACAATCGGCACCTCCGACGCCGGCCAGGGCGCCTGCATCATGGACGCCTGAGACGCCGCCCGTGAATATTGCCTGCGCTTTAGGTCTGCACGCCTCGGATGCGGCGCCGGTAGCTGGCAGGCGACACCCCGAACCATCGCACGCAGGAACGCGAGAAATTGCTCGGATCTGCGAATCCGATCGTGTAGGCGATCTCGGTAATGCTCATTTCGGAGTGAGCGAGCGAATCGTGGGCGAGCTGACGCCTCCGCCCGTCAAAGAGTTCCGCGAAAGTGACCTTCTCATCCTCCAAGCGACGCTGCAGAGTTCGTGCGGAAAGATTGAGCTTTTTGGCCACTGATTCAATCTTGGCGGTCCCCCCCTGTTCAATTATCATCTGAATCTCCTCCTCGACCCGCGCCGTGAAGGAACTCTGCCGTACTCGGTTGATGTAGGCGCGCACCACCTGCTCATTGGCCTCACGGAGCATCGCGTTCGAACCCGCATAGGGCTCCATTACGTCAGCATAGGCAAAGCGAATCGAGTCGGGCGCATCTCCGGTCGTATCGACTTCGCAACCGAAGTAATGGTTGAGACGACTGCGGTCCTCGTCGGACAGCTTGGACATGCGCAAATGAACTGCGATCGGCTGAACAAGATGCTGTGAAAGCGAATTGGCCTGACGCAATACAAAGGCCAGTACCGCAAGGCGTGCGGCGTGCCTTGCCTCCGAGCCGTGAAGCGTGCCGATGGCCAGCGTCGTACCGTGCTTATCGTGGGCAAGCGACATTTCCATCGTGCTCGAAATCACCTTGCAGTAGCGAGCGATCAGTTCCAGCACCTGCGCCAGCGAATGACTCGTTACGATGGCAAGCCCAAGACCATGCAGCGTTGCCACCTGCATCTCGTGTCCGCAACGCATTCCGACCAGATCGTCACGCGTGGCAGCGACGATAATCTCCCAGAACCGACGAACGTTCATGGCCGGATAGCGGGCATCTGGCACGGTGAGCATCGCCACATCAAGCCCGGCCTTTACCATCAGCTCCCCGGGATCAAGTCCGTAGCCCCTGACCGTCTGGCAAATCGACCTGATCCAGCTCGCCAGGATGCTGTCACCGAGCGGGAGACGGGAATCTTCCTCCAGATGGCTGTAAGGCTTATCGAATGAATGCGCATCCAGCATTGTTTGCCTCCCTACTGGACCGATAAGATTTAAATAAAGCCGCCAACCATTGTGCCACAAGCGTTGACAACAAATACACTTTTCTTTTCATACACTACCCAAAAAGATCGGCTCGACGATAATCGAGCCAACCTTTACTATCCCCGCCCCGCAAAGGAGGAGCCGCATGGCGCGAGGCGTTTCAGGTCCTCACAACCCTCAGGATCAGGCGTACTTCACACCCTTTTCAGGCACCACACGGGTACCAGCCTTGCCTTCAAGGATGAGATCGATTTCATCCAGGGCGCCGATGACGGCGGTCTTGCCAGAACGTTCCACGAAGCGGCAGGCTGCTTCGACCTTCGGGCCCATGGAGCCCTTGGCAAAGCCAAAGGCACGAAGTGACTCAGGATCGGCCTGTGAGATGCGCTTCTGAGTGGGCTTGCCCCAGTCGAGATATGCGCCGTTGACGTCGGTAGCGATGATGAAAAGATCGGCATCGATCGAGGAAGCCAGGAGCGACGAAGCAAGGTCCTTGTCAATCACGGCCTCAGCACCGACCAGCTTGCCATCCTTGTCGAAGTAGGTCGGCACACCGCCACCACCGCAGCAGATGACGACATGACCGTTCTTGACAAGGGTCTTGAGCGGTTCCAGACCCCAGATGCGCTTCGGGTCGGGGCTCGGTACGACGCGACGATACTTGTCATTGTCCGGCGCGATGGTCCAACCCATCTTTTTAGCGAGTTCTTCGGCCTCTTCCTTCGTGTAGACGGGACCGACGGGCTTCGTCGGATGCTTGAAGGCAGGATCCTCAGGATCCACTTGGGTCTGCGTGAGCACGGTGGCAACCGTGGCAGACTTCGGAATGAAGTTGACGAGCTCCTGTTGGATCAGGTAACCGATCATGCCAACGGATTCAGCACCGAGCACATCAAGCGGGTACATCGGAACTTCCTTGTACGCGTTGTTCTGGAGTGCAATGAGACCGACCTGCGGGCCGTTGCCATGCGTGATCACAAGTTCGTTGCCTTCGTAGGCCTTTGCGATCTTTTCGCATGCGATGCGCACGTTGGCCTGCTGAATGTCGCAGCGCATGGGTTCGCCGCGTTTCTGAAGAGCGTTTCCGCCCAGAGCGATGACTAGACGCATTTGAGTGTCCTGCTTGAATTTCGATGGTGGCTGATTCGTCCAGAAGGTCCTGCCTCAGACAGGACCTTCGGGGCGGACGGTTTTGTTGGAGAGCGCTTAGTTCACGCCGACGACGGCGGAAAGGAGCGCCATGCGAAGGGCCACGGAGAAGCCGATCGCGCGGAAGTAAAGCTGGTGCTCGGTGTTGTCGATGCCGAAGTCGAACTCACCGGGATTGCGAGGCAGGGAGTGATGCACGCCCACGGTCTTGCCCGTCTTCGCCTTGATGTTCCTGAGCATGTCAAGTGAGACGTAGTAGTTGGCCATCTTCTTTTCGAAGTCGGCGCGGTTCGGGTCATCCTTCTTGACGGAGCAGCCAGGCAGATAGATCAGGTCGACGTTGCGGTCCATGTAGAGCTCTTCGTTCTGCTTCATCGTGAGGTCGAAGTGCTCTTCAAAGTTCGCACCCATAGCCTGCAGCTTCTGGCGCACGATTTCGGGGGTGCGCAGTTCGCTCGTGCCCGTGTAGACGATCTTGGCGCCCATGGCGGCAAGCGCGAGTGCAAAAGACTGGCCGGAGCGGGCGCGGGAGAGGTCGGGCGTGGCAATCGCGACCGTCACCTTGGAAAGGTCGCCGAAGGCGCGCCAGCAGGTGTAAGAGTCAAGAAGGCCCTGAGTCGGATGCGTCACGTGGCCGTAGCCGCCGGAGATCACGGGAGAACAGTGGCCTTCGATTTCCTTGAGCGCGCCGAGGGCTTCCTGATCGTTCGGATGACGCATCACGATCACGTCGGCGTATTCGGACGTCACGCGAAGGCTGTCGGCGAGCGACTCGTTCTTGGCGACGGACGAATTGTGCGTCGGATCGGCTTCCGTGATCACGCTGCCTCCCAGGCGATGCATGGCGTTTTCATGTGAGCAGCGGGTGCGGGTGGACGGCTGGAAGAAGAGCGTGTAGAGAACCTTACCCTTGAGGAGGTCGGTGCCCGTGCGCATGAAGGGCTCGAGCATTTCGGCGGCGCGATAAAGATTCAGGATTTCGTCGCGGGAGAAGTCGTCGAGGAATGTAATGTTGCGGCCGCGCATGTGCGTGGCGTCGAGGACTTCGCGAATGTCGCGGGCTTTGAATTGGGCGTCGAGTGCCATGATGAATGTCCTTAGGTGCTGATGGACGCTCCGCCTCGGTCGAAGGGCTGGGCGGAGCTAGTTGTTTTTCAGGAAAGGCGCCGTGCGTCAGATTTCGACGTCGCGGTTGCAATCCTTCGAATAGATGTAGGAGAACGGGCCGCGGCCAATGCCGTAAGCTGCCTGGACGGAGAAGGCACCCATCCAGAGGAAGTCCTCCTTCTTCGTGAGGTACCAGTTGTCGTCGAGGAGGTAGGTGCCTTCGCCTTCATAGATATAAGCGCCGTGTTCCTGAACGTGCGTTTCACAGATGTTGTGGCTAGCACCCGGATCAAAGGAGAGAATGTGCATGTTCATGTCGAAGGCCTCGTCGAGCGGGAGGAAGTCCTTGACGTGCACGTTGGCCATTTCGTCATAGTCGCGGAAGGGCACTTCATTGATGTTGCCGAAAACGGTCCAGGGTTTGAGTCCCTTCGGATGTTCGATGTAGGCCTGCTTGTAGAGGAGGATGCGGCCTTCCTGACCGTTGGCATTCTTGAAGCCGATGCCGACTCCGGCCGGAGCGTAAGCGTAGCCGCCCTGCGTGAGCCTGCGGGTTTCTTCACCGACCGTCACGTCGAGCTCGATGTCGCCGTCCAGAACATAGAGGAATGATTCTTCATGGGCGGCCGTGGCGTACGGGTAATCGGTGTGAGCATCCGGACCGAGCGTACCGATGAGCTGCACAAAGCCGGCACCCATCTTCGGCGTGCAAAGAATGGTCGTCTTGGCGCCGACGATGCCGGGAATCGTGTTGATGACACGACCCTGGGGCGTGATGATCGCGAAGCTGTCGCGCTTGACGATGGAGCGGTTGGAAAGAAGATCCTGAGGATAACCGGACATGGCATTTCTCCTTGAAAATCAGGTAATTCGAATCCGGCGACCATTCATCGGCGCCGTTGATGACAATATAAATTCTGAAACTCCTCCTCTAGGCCCACATTGCGACAACCTCTTGTCATTTCACGCCACCACTTAAACCCAAAAGGAAGCATCCTAACAACCGAAAAAACACAGAAAAAAAAGCCGGACGATTCTCAAACCATCCGGCCCGAAAGGAAAGGGATTTCCTCAATTCGATCGTCTGCACGAAAGCTGCCAGTAGGCGAACGCCGCCGTCACGGAACCGATGAAAAAGGAGAAGTTGGAGATGCCCCAGCTGTCGGGCGACAGAATTGCAAGGATACTGAGAACGGCCGCGGGTACAAGCGCCAGCACTGCCCTCAGGTTCACGCCGCGCGTATACCAGTAGGGCCCCTTTTCGTCAAGACTGAAGAGTGCAGAGACATCCACATGACGTTGCTTGACAAGGTAGTAGTCGACGATCATGACGCCGTAGACGGGCCCGATGAAGCCGGCGAGCGAATCGATCGTGTAGTGAATCACTTCAGGCGTACTGAAGAGGTTCCAGGGCAGAATGAGGATCGATGCGATAGCCGCAATGAAGCCGCCTCTACGCCAGGTGATGTACTTCGGAAAGACGTTCGAGATGTCGAACGAAGCCGACACGAAGTTGGCAACGATGTTGACGCCGACCGTAGCAGTAAGGAGCGTGAAGCCCAACAGGAGCGTCACCCACTTGTTGTCGAGATGCCCCATGACCTGAATGGGATCGATGAGCATTTCACCAAAAACCGCCGGCGTTCCGGAGATGGTGATGACGGCGATCGAGGAGAAGAACACGAAGTTGACCGGCAGCCCCCAAAAATTGCCGCGGTGCATGTCCCGGAGGCTCCTGGAGTAGCGTGAGAAGTCGCCGAAATTGAGGGTAGGACCGGCGAAGTACGAGACGATGAGCGAAATGCCGACGACGATGTTCCAGGCGATCTGACCCGATGAAAGCTTTTCGTCTGAAAGCGAGAACGAAATGTTCTCCCACCCAGCTTCGATGATGATGTAGATCATCAGGACGACCATGACGACGTAAACGATCGGACCGGCCCAGTCGATGAAGTGGCGGATGACGTTCATGCTGCAGAGAAAGAGCGCCGTCTGCAAAAGCCACATCGTCAGGAAGCATATCCATCCGAGAACCGACAGGCCCAACACATGAGTTTGCACGAGCGACTCGGCGGACGGAATGAAGTAGAGTACGATGACGAGCATGGCCGCGCTCGCAAGATAGGTCTGAATGCCGTACCAGACGATGGCGATGATGCCTCGGATGAGCGCTGGAATATTCGAGCCGAGCACGCCAAAGGTCATCCTGCTCATGACCGGGAACGGGACTGCGCACTTCTGACTAGGCACACCGATCAGATTCGCCAACACCTGTACGATGAGAATGCCGAGAATCAGGCTTACGAACACCTGCCAGCCCGCCAGGCCGAGTGAAAAGAGCGTGCCTGCGAAGACGTAGCCGCCTGCGCTGTGCACGTCCGACATCCAGAATGCAAAAATGTTGTACCAGTTCCAGGTCTGCTTCGTAGGCAGAAGGTCCTCGTTAGCCAGAAAACTGCCCCTGCAGGCGTCTCTCACCGCCTCGATGTCCGTCATTCTTTTCTCCTTGAGCACACCGATTCCGCCCATATGCGAAAACGGCGTCCGTTAGATGTTCTCATCCAATTTAGGGGAAAATCGACTAGTGGGTCACTACCCTAACGCGACAACTCATTGTCATTTCATGTCAAACGGCGCAATAAGACATTCAGTCGCAGAAATAAACCTGATTTGCAATACCACCTGGAATCTATGTGGCACGAAAAGACAGAAATTAACAAGCTGTCCTTCAAAAAACCCGCTCATTACGATTCCAGAATGAAATCAAAAAAAGGACCCCTTACATCATCTTTCGACGTGAAGGCGTCCCGAAGTCTCCAGCCCCGATGCCGGTGCCAGAGTATGGAGTTACTCAACAGCGAATGAGTCCTGCCCTATCAGGAGAGCGGGATTCGGTGTCCAACCGGCTCGCCGACGATGCCCTCCTCGAGCGTATAGACCGTCGTGCCGCGCACCATGGTACGGGTTATGCGGCAATCGATGCGACGACCTTCAAAGGCACTGAACTTGTTTTTGTAGTAGAGCTTGTCAGCCGTGACCGTGTAACTCTGCGTCGGATCGATCAGCACGAGGTCAGCATCCATGCCAAGCGCGATCTCCCCCTTGCCCTCAAGGCGGAAGCGTCGGGCTGCGCGAGTAGACAGTGCGCGTGCCAGAACAACCGGGCTCACATGACGCTTAAGAACGGCCTCATCGAACATGGCGTCGACGCAGTTCTGGCAGCCGCTGATGCCGCCCCAAGCATCGAACGCGTTATCCGAGGACTTTAGGTCGATGGTGCACGGAGAATGGTCGGAGACGAGCATTTCGATCTCATCATTGGCGAGCATCTTCCATAGAATTTCCTGATGACGGCGGTCGCGAATCGGAGGTGAACATTTGGCCTTCGGACCGACAGCGTCAAGCTCTTCAGTGCAGAGCAGGAAATAGTGTGGGCAGGACTCGAAGCTCGCGTCAACGCCGCGAACCTGAGCCCGCTTGATCTCCTCGACCACCTCGGCGCAAGTGCAGTGTGCGATGTGAATGCGGCAGCCGGCAGCCTCCGCAATGAGAAGGACGCGATGCACGGCCTCGACCTCCGTGAAGATCGGACGAGAAGCAACATAGTCCGACAGCTTCGTGAGCCCGGCCGCGCGGGCCGCCTTCCCGAGGCCGTCTGTGATGGTGGCATTCTCGCAGTGCACGACTAGAAGCCCGTCCTTTTGCGCAATACGGCGGCATCCTTCGTAGAGTTCGAAGTCGGTGACATTCTTGAAGTCCCCGGGCTTGCCGGATCCGCAGGTGGCGACAAAGGCCTTGAAGGCTGCAACGCCAGCATCCGCAAGCGGTGCCAGATCGTCGAGGTTCCACGGTACGAGCCCCCCCATCGGGGCATAGTCGGCCCAACACTTGCCCTCGGCAGTGCGAAGCTTAAGCTCCAGCGTCTCAACGTTCGTCGTGGCGGGAATTGTGTTGAGTGGCATTTCGACAAAGGAAGTGATGCCGCCTGCAACCATGGCCTGCGTGCCGGTTTCATAACCTTCCCATTCGGTGCGGCCAGGTTCGCTCACATGCATGTGGGCGTCGACCATGCCAGGCATCACATACTGGCCTGATGCATCGACCATCTCGCGGGCACAGGCAGTGTCGATGTTCGGCGCGAGTGCCGCGATGCGCCCGTCTCGAATGCCGATGTCGAGTGTTTCTTCACGATCCGCGAGTACGACGCGACCGTTCTTGATCAGAGTGTCGAACATTTTCGTCTTCCTTAGAAATTGAGGCCGAAAACCTGCTGCAGGTAGAGTGCGCCGCAGGCGATCACCCCAAGAATAAGCATGAGCGGAGTATAAAAGCGCAGCCACTTCGTGTATTCGACCTTGGCAATCACGAGCGTCGCGATGAAGAAGCCGGAGGTCGGGAAGAAAATGTCGGTGAGCTGGCCACCCCAAGCGTTGGCGCTCACGATCGCCTGCTGGGAGACGTCGAGGAGGGAGCCGAGCGGCGAGAGAATCGGCATCGTCAGAATGGTGAGGGCCGTGGCCCCCGGGATCAGGGCGTTGAAGATCGCCTGTTCCCAGAACATGCCAATCGCGGAGAAAGCGGGCGGGATGGTGGCCATCATGCTTTCGAGCCAGAAGACGATCGTATCCGTGATCACGCCCTTGTCCATCACGACGGCGATAGCCGAGGCGACGCCGCACAAGAGCGCGCCCACCATCAGGTCGTGCATGCCGGCGTTGATGTCGTTGCAGATCTGCTGCGCGGACTTGCCCGCCACGATGGCGGCGATGATGCCGATCACGAGGAAGAGACCGCCGATCGCCTCGAATCCGAGGTTCATCGAGAGGATGAGATAGATGGCGATCGGGAAGAGGATTAGGCAGGAGATGCCGGCATAGACCTGACGTTGCGTGAAGTTCATTTCTTCAACGGCACCCGCGCCTTCCTCGGCGAGCTTGGCCTTCATTTCGATGTCGGTGTCGTACGTAAGGCTCTTCTTCGGATCCTTCTTGACGCGTGCGGCGTAAATCATGACATAGAGGATCGAGACAGCAATCACGATGGCGAGCACGACGGCGCGCAGGCCGGAACCCGAGAACATCGTCACCTGGGCGATCTGCTGACCCATGCCAACGGAGCCCGGGATCGTGATGCCGAAGGTGAAGCCCATGCAGGGCGAAAGAAGCGCCACGGCGGTGGCGGTCATGCCGTCATAGCCGAGGCGGTAGAAGAGCGGCAGGAAAACGGGCAGATAAGCAAGCGACAGCTCGGGCACGCCGATGAAGGCGGCGAGGAGCGAAAGCACCAGCATCAGCACGGGCGCGACGAGGAATTCGGACGTGCCCACGGCCTTGGAGAGCTTCTGCACTCCCAGGTCGATGAGGCCCGCGCGTTTGATGAGGCCCATGCAGGCGCCCACGAGGAAGGTGAGCACGATCACGCCGGCGGCGCGCTCAAATCCGTAGGGAATGGCACTCACAACGTCGAGCCAGCCTGCCGGATGCTGCGGCACGGGCTTGTAGGTGCCGGCCACGACGAGGTTCTGTACGCCGTGGGCCGTCTCGACGACCTGACGATCGTACTGGCCTGCTGGCACGATGTAGGTGAGAAGCGCCATGAAGAGAATGAACGTACCGAGCACGATATAGATGTCCGGCATCTTGAAGCCCTTCTTCTTCGGGGCCTCCTTCTTCAGGTCTTTGGGTTCGGTCATGATGGGTGTCCTTTGTTTGTCTGTCTGTTTTGGTTGGTTGCTCGGGCGAGCAAGAGCCGACTCCCGGACTTTTCCGGCCGGACAGCGAAGGACCTGCCCGCACGTCCGGCCGGTGCACGGAAAGGTGTGCCGGTCAGATCAGTTCACGCCGACGACGGCGGAGAGAAGCGCCATGCGAAGCGCAACGGAGAAGCCGATCGCGCGGAAGTAGAGCTGGTGCTCGGTGTTGTCGATGCCGAAGTCGAACTCACCGGGATTGCGAGGCAGGGAGTGATGCACGCCCACGGTCTTGCCCGTCTTCGCCTTGATGTTCCTGAGCATGTCAAGTGAGACGTAGTAGTTGGCCATCTTCTTTTCGAAGTCGGCGCGGTTCGGGTCATCCTTCTTGACGGAGCAGCCAGGCAGATAGATCAGGTCGACGTTGCGGTCCATGTAGAGCTCTTCGTTCTGCTTCATCGTGAGGTCGAAGTGCTCTTCAAAGTTCGCACCCATAGCCTGCAGCTTCTGGCGCACGATTTCGGGGGTGCGCAGTTCGCTCGTGCCCGTGTAGACGATCTTGGCGCCCATGGCGGCAAGCGCGAGTGCAAAAGACTGGCCGGAGCGGGCGCGGGAGAGGTCGGGCGTGGCAATCGCGACCGTCACCTTGGAAAGGTCGCCGAAGGCGCGCCAGCAGGTGTAAGAGTCAAGAAGGCCCTGAGTCGGATGCGTCACGTGGCCGTAGCCGCCGGAGATCACGGGAGAACAGTGGCCTTCGATTTCCTTGAGCGCGCCGAGGGCTTCCTGATCGTTCGGATGACGCATCACGATCACGTCGGCGTATTCGGACGTCACGCGAAGGCTGTCGGCGAGCGACTCGTTCTTGGCGACGGACGAATTGTGCGTCGGATCGGCTTCCGTGATCACGCTGCCTCCCAGGCGATGCATGGCGTTTTCATGTGAGCAGCGGGTGCGGGTGGACGGCTGGAAGAAGAGCGTGTAGAGAACCTTACCCTTGAGGAGGTCGGTGCCCGTGCGCATGAAGGGCTCGAGCATTTCGGCGGCGCGATAAAGATTCAGGATTTCGTCGCGGGAGAAGTCGTCGAGGAATGTAATGTTGCGGCCGCGCATGTGCGTGGCGTCGAGGACTTCGCGAATGTCGCGGGCTTTGAAGGCGGCGTCAAGAGCCATGATGGATTCTCCTGCGTAAAGAAAGAAAAGCGGATTGAGCCGGCGTCTCCCGACTTGATCTCGAAAGCGCCTTGTTCTGGAATGACTATAGAAAACGACGCTCAGCCTTTCGAGAGCCGACGACGTCAACATCTTGTCATTTCGCGCCACACCGAAAAAACCATCAAAACCACTGAAAGACAGAAAAAAAATAAAAAATGGCGGACCATCGAAAGACGGACCGCCAACGGGAACACCTCCTACCGAGAGGCGCCCTGAACAGCTTTGGAGAGCCTGGAGACTATTATAGAACCGACACAATTATGGCATCATCCTTGCGAGCTCCGAACTGCACCTCAAGCGGGAAGTCCAACGGTGAAGAGGAGCACGGGCTCAAGGCCCTCCCCCAGATTCATGCCCCGGGCGAGCTTCTCGTGATCGAACGAAGCACGGATGCAACCCGGCAGGCCGAGCGAAGTCGCTGCAAGGAAGACCGACTGCCCCATGGTGCCTGCGTCGACGTAGACGGCCGTTGGCCTCGCGGCCTTGGCGCGCTCATGATCCGCCACGAAGACGATGGTGACGGGCGCCTTCCTGACGTATTCGAACTGATAGGAAGTCGTCAGTTCGCGGCAGTCGACGTCGCTAGTGCGCTCAAGCGTATTCGTCTGCGCGTCGTAGCGCCAGGCGCCGTCCTCGCGCACGACCCAGACGCTCACGGCGCGAAGATCAAGGGTCGATGGGACGGTTCGGCGGCCATCGGCATCGGTGATGCCCGCCGAAGCCCACAGCAGGGCCGAGAGCATGCTGTCGGGCAGAGACCGATCGCTGCAGTCGCGAACGGTGCGGCGCTTTTTCAGGGCATCGCCCACACTCATTGTCAGGGCAGCGGGCCAGGGAAGCAGAATCTTGTCAGTCATGATCACACCTCAAAAAAGAGTCAGCGGGCGCAGGCGCCCTGCAGAAATGCCGTCTTGCCTTCGCCTTCGAACACGCTTGCCCGAGCCATGTCGAGCCTGCGCATCAGAATGTCGACGGCCTTGACGCTCGTTTCACACAGCATGCGGGCCGCTTCGTCGGGCGTACCGCCCGAAGCGAAGAGATGCGCGGCGCAACCTGGCTGCGTTCCATAAACCGTATAGACGTCCTCAAAGCGCCCTCTTTCGCGTTGAGGACGATCCTTGACGGAACGGCAAGCAAAGCCCAGACACGCGGCGGCGTCCTCAAAGGAGAGTCCAACCATCACGTTGTCCCAGACCCAGTTCGTCTCAACGTCAAGGACCGCGGATCCGGACTGCGCCGTCTTCGGCGCATGCCTCAGCGCGAGAACGGGCAACCCCTTGAGAAGGAGCTCATCTTTCAGAAGCGTCATCCCTCGGGCATGCCAGACAGCCCTCAGGAGCACGACCGTGCCGAAAAGCAGGACCCGACCTTCAAGGCGCATGGAAACGCCGTCTGTCAGCATGCTCATCTTAAGCGTCCCGTCCGAGGCGAACTGCGCGGCGGCAAAGAGCGAGCGTAGCGAATCTGTTTTGAGCGTGATGCGGACCTCGTCGGAGAGCTCCGACAAGTCGCGCCAGCATGTCCACGCGTCGTGCGGTACGTCAACGCCCGCCTTTTCGAGCACGAGGGCCAAAGCTGCAGCAAGCTCGCCGTCGTCCGCATCCTCAAGGCGGCCCTTGATTTCAATGGCGGCCGCTGCTTGGGCTTCTCGCAGATCGTGTGCGTGTTGGTCGTACATCGTGGGCATCGCCTCTCAATTCCATGCCGGGCGGGCTCGAAGAAAATCTCCGAACCTCCCGCATACAGAATTAGATTAGACGGCTCGGACGATGCAAAGGAATGCTCGAGCGACAATGCCTTGTCATTTCACGACAGGCTTTGCTTGCACCGCAACCGCCAAGCGCGAAGAAAAAGTCAAGGTTTTGAAAGCATTGGCGCCAAAGGGAAAGGAATAGCTCCAGTCGTTTGCTACCACAGCTGTTAAGTTCCTCGTCCCAACCTTTGAGCGACTGTAATGAAGCATTCGAAGGTACCCGCATGCGACTTTACGGCGATGGACATGACGTCCACCATTTTGAACGCCATGGGCGTAGAGTTCACGTCAGAGTTTCAGGGCGAGAAGAACCACATCGGACTCAGCATCGATACAGGCCTCTTTTCCGAAGAGGAAAATCTCGTCTGCCGCCTCGGCGATGACAGCCTGACGGAGAACGTCTACAGGTTCAGCTCGTTCTACAACGGGCTGCACATAAATCCGAACAGCTGAGTCGCCCGGCCTGCATGTCCGGGACTGCGAAGGGCGTTTCCCCAACGCCCTCAAGCGAGCTCGTCCTCAACAACCGTCCGCATCACATAGAGCCTGTCGTTCTCGCGGATTTTTTCAGGCACCCGGAACGTGATGTCGTCCCCCTTGACAGCCTCGTCCGCCTCAACGTCGTCGACGCGAAGCCCTTCGAGCATCACGAAGACCACCCCCGTCGTCGGGCCGCAGACAAGGAGCTCGTCGCCCGTGCGGATCGTCTCACCGTGAACCATGAAGCGTCCGATGCCCGCCCTGGCGTAGTAACCCGTGCATTTGCCACAGTAGAGCTTCTTCTTCGTCGCGCGAGAGCCATAGCGATCGGTGCGCTCGAGCATCGTCGCGCCCTGATACCACCCGTCCCAGAAGCCCCGGTTAAAAACCGTCGAGAGACGCTCGTCCCAGGACTTCGAAACTGCTTCGCTCCAGCGGCCTTCAAGGATGGCATCAAGCGCCTCCCGATAGCATTCGACCGCGGTGCGGACATACTCGGGCCCTCGGGCCCGCCCCTCGATCTTGAAGACGGTAACGCCCGCCTTCACCATCAGGTCCAGAAAGCCGATGGTCTTCAGGTCCTTCGGGGACATGAAGTAGCCGTTGTCGAGCGCAATCTCCGTGCCGCGCTCGCGGTCCACGGCGATGTAGTCGCGCCTGCAGCTCTGCAGACACTCGCCCCTGTTGGCGCTCTTGCCTCTCGTGTGCAGGCTCAGCCAGCACTTTCCGCTCACGGCCATGCAGAGCGCGCCATGGCAGAACATCTCAATGCGCACGGACTTGCCCGAGGGGCCCGTGATGCCCTCGCGGTCGATCGCGGCGCGGATGTCCGCCACCTGCCGCAGCGTCAGCTCGCGCGCGAGCACGACGACGTCGGCAAACTGCGCGTAAAAGCGCAGAGCCTCGACGTTCGCGATGTTGAGCTGCGTAGAGAGGTGCACCTCGACGCCGAGCTCCCTGCAGCACTGCATGACCGCAACGTCGGATGCGATGACGGCCGAGACGCCCGCGGCCTTCGCGGCCGAGACGATTTCGCGCATGGCGGCAAGGTCACCGTCGTAGATGACGGTGTTGACGGTGAGGTAGCTTTTGACGCCATGCTCGCGGCAGAGGGCCGCGATCTCATTCAGGTCGTCGATCGTGAAGCCGCCCGCCGAGTGCGCTCGCATGTTGAGCGCACCGATCCCGAAGTAGACGCTGTCGGCGCCCGCCTGCAGGGCGGCCGCCAGGCTTTCGCGCGAGCCCGCGGGGGCCATGATTTCGAAGTCGGATCTCTGCATGTTGTCTGCCTCGTCGGATGGGAGCTGAAAAACGGTGAAGCGTCGATTCTAGCGGACGCGGCGACCGCCCTCGTGCCGCAGAGCCCGCCGTTCCTGCAAAAACTGTTACCTCGACTGAGGAAATCCTAAGTTTCACCCATGTGAATCCTAATTTTCATGGGATACACTGACAATACACAGAAAGAGGACGCCGCGCCGCGCAGCAGAGCGCCGCCCTGCGTCCGCCCCCGACAACGCATGCCATGAGGAACAAGTCATGAAGAAGACCACGCTTGCCGCTCTCCTTTCCGCTGCCGCGATTACCGTCGCCGGCGCCGCCTGGGCCGTTGAAGCCCAGCCCGCCCAGCCTGCTCCCGCTCCCGCCCCCGCCGCCGAAGCGGCCGCCGAGCAGCCCGCCCCGATGGTAGGCATGTCCGACGCCATCGCCGTCGCCGAAAAGGAATACAAGGCCAAGACCTACCGCGCCAACCTGCGCAACAGCGGCCAGTACGGCCTCGTCTGGGACGTGCACATGGTGAAGGAAGACGAAACGCACGTGCGCGCCTACGTCGATGCGAAGACCGGCAAGGTCGTCGCCGCCGACGTCAAGGGCATTCAGGAACGCCGCCCTGGCCGCGGCATGGGTCCCGGCCCGCGTCCGCAGTGCCCCGTGACGGGCGGCGCCCCGGGCACGAACCCCGACTGTCCGATGGCCGGCGGCTTCCGCCACCCGGGCTTCCACGGCTACCATCACTGGTAACCTCTGCCCAAGCGGCCTGAACCGCCGCTGATATACTCACGCGGGAGGGCCTTCCTCAGGGGAAAGTCCTCCCGTTTTCCGTTTCCGAAACGCACTCAGGGGCGCTTCGCGCGTCCGTCCGCCATCATGCACATCCTTCTTGTCGAAGACGATCCGTTCATTGCCAAGGCCGTCTGCGCGGCGCTCGAAAGCGAGGCGCACGCCGTCACGTGGACCCCGACGGGCCGCGAGGGGCTCGCCGTCATCGCAACCGGCACGCCCGACGCCGTGCTCCTCGATCTGGGACTCCCCGGCATGGACGGCATCGACGTCCTCAAGAGCATCCGCGCCATGACGAAGCCCCTCTGCGACACGCCCGTCATCATCGTGACGGCGAGGGAGGCGCTTGAAAGCCGCCTTGAGGGACTCGATGCAGGGGCGGACGACTACATCCTCAAGCCCTTCCACATGTCGGAGCTCATCGCGCGCCTTCGCGCCGTGGTGCGCCGCCGCTCGCCGCTCGCACCCGACGTGCTGCGCGCAGGCTCCCTCTCGCTCAACACCGTCACCCACGCCTGCAGCGTCGGAAGCGAATCCGTCACGCTCAGCAAGCGCGAGTACGCGCTGCTTGCGGCCCTCATGACGCGACCGGGCGCCATCCTCTCGAGGCGCGCCCTCGAAGAGAAGCTCTATGCGCCGGGCGACGAGCCCGAGAGCAATGCAGTCGAATACCTGATCCACTCGCTTCGCAAGAAGATCGGCGCTTCGGCCATTGAAAACATCCGCGGCCTGGGCTGGCGCGTGCCCGCCGACAAGAACGCCGCACAATAATCCACCGACGGACGTCCCGATGAGCCGCCTGAGCATCCTCCGCACTCTCTGCGCACACTGGCGCACCTCGATCCTCATGCGAACCGTGGCGGTCGCCGCCACGGCGACGGTTGCGCTCACCCTGGTGACCGCCGCCGTCGTCTTTCAGGGCGCCGAAAAGGACGCCCTCGTCGAGCAGGACGCCCGGCTCTCCGACATTGCTGTCGCCATGGCCCGAGGCGAACTCGGAACCGTGCTTCCGCGCGCGCTCACGATGCCGCAGGCCCAGTTCGAGGCCAGACTTGAATCCGACGAGCCCCTGCCCCGCCCGCGCCGCATGCACCGCCACATGATGGCCCACTGCCCGACGGCCGCTTCCGACGATCCGAACGCGCCCCGTCTTATTCCCGCGGGCTCCCCCGTCTACGTGCGCATGCTCAACGACCAGGGACGCGCCAAACGCGCGGTCTTCGACGAACCCGTCGAGGGCGGCCTTACGACCCGCACCATCAAGGGCGAGACCTACCGCATGGCCGTGCTCTTCCTTCCCGGGGGCCGCTACACGGCCGTGGCCGATCCCGTCTCGACGCGCGAGGTCTACGCCCGCAGCGCCGCCATGACGGCCGTGCTCCCGATTCTGATTCTTCTGCCGGTCCTCGTCATCGTGATCGGCCTCACGCTCTGGCGCATGCTCGCGCCGATCCGAAGCGCCGCCCGAGCCGCGGCCGAGCGTCCCGCCACCGACCTCACGCCCCTGCCTTCCGAGGGCGTTCCCGCCGAGGTGAAGCCCTTCGTCGAGGCCGTCAACAGCCTGCTCGGACGCGTGAGTGAAGCGCGCACGCGCGAGCTCCGCTTCACAGCCGATGCTGCGCACGAGCTCCGCTCGCCGCTCACGTCGCTCACGATCGAGGCCGAACACCTCGGCCGCCTCGACCTGCCCGCCGAAGCGCGTCCCGTCGTGGCTCGTCTTGAGTCCGGACTCGAGCGGGCCGTCAAGCAGGTCTCGCAGCTCCTGCAGTTTGCACGCGCGCAGGCGGGCGAGGCTCCTGAAATCCTCAGGCGCGACACGCGTCCCTGGTACCTCTCGGAACTTCTGGGCGAGATTCTCGAGCCCCTGATGAACTGCGCCGCCGACAAGGACCTGCAGTTCGACGTCGAGGGCCTTGACGACGGCGCCGAAGCGCCCGTCGAAGGCGTGAGCCGGGCGGCCCTGCTGGCGATTCTGCGAAACCTTCTTGAAAACGCCTTCCACTACACGCCCGCGGGCGGATCCGTGACGCTTCGCGTCTCGCGCACGCCCGAGCGCCTCGTGATGAGCGTGGCCGACACGGGCCCCGGCATTGCGCCCGAGGAGCGTTCGCGCGTCTTCGATCCCTTCTACCGCGTCACGGGTTCCGGGCTTCCGGGCACGGGCCTCGGCCTTGCGATCGTGAAGACCTACGCCGACATGACGGGCGCCGAGGTGACGCTCGCCGACACGGTGCCGGGCGGCACGCCTCCCGGCCTGACGGCGACGGTCAGCTGTCCTCTGCCGCCCGTCGGTTGATCTCGCGCCTCAGACGGGCGGTCGTGCGGACCGTGTCGACCGTGAAGACGACGACGGCCGTCCAGATCAGCACGAAGCCCGTCATCATCTCGACCGAAAAAGGCTCCCCGAACGCAAAGCGCCCGAGTAGAAAGACGATGGTCGGGCTCACGTACTGGATGATACCCACCGTCGAATAGGGGATGCGGCGCACGCCGGACGCAAAGAGAAGAAGCGGAATCGTCGTGATCGGTCCCGCCAGCAGAAGCAGGGTCTTCACGTCCCAGCCTTCCGTCGCAAAGAGAAGCTCGCCTCTCTCAAGCAGCCAGAACATGTAGCCGAGCGCAAACGGCGCGAGGATCACGTTCTCAAGCGCCATGCCCTCAAGACTTCCCAGAGGCGCGAGCTTTCGGATGAGGCCGTAGAGCGCAAAGCTCGCGGCCAGAACTAGACCGAGGAACGGTGCCGTCCCCGTCGAGATCGTGATGTAGAGGACGCCCGCAGCCGCCAGAGCCACGGCTCCAAGCTGGGCCTTCGAGAGGCGCTCGCCCAGAAAGAGCGCCCCCAGAGCCACCGACATCAGCGGGTTGATGAAGTAGCCCAGCGAGGCCTCGATCGTCTGCCCGCTCACGATCGAATAAACGTAGGTTCCCCAGTTGAGGCCGATGAGAAGCGCGGAGCCCGTGAAGATCGCAAGCGTCCTGGGTTCCTTCACGAGCCCTCTGATCCACTCTCCACGGCGAAGCGCCATCAGGATCGCCGCAGTCACGACGAGCGACCAGACGATTCGGTGCGCAAGAATTTCAAGGGCGCTCACGTCCTGAAGCGCATGGAAATAAAGAGGAAAGAGGCCCCAGAGAAGATAGGCCGCGAGGGTGAAGAGAACGCCGATTCTGTCCATGTGACGCCGTGTTTTTTCTTGTTCGTTAGACCGGTTGTGCGCCAGCGGGCGCCCTTCCTAGTCTACCTTTTCGGCGCGTGCGCGGCCTCAGGCGGAATGACTGGTCCGGCTTTTCATCCTGCCTCATCTCTTCGAAATCCCACCCGCAAGAAGTATTCCAGCCGTACGATCAAAAACTTCGGGCGTCTGGATCTTCTTTTGGAAAACGATCCTAACGCTCTGGAGAAGTTGCGCCTTCAGGCGGAGCAGCTCAATGCGGAACGGGAGACGGCCAAGCAGACAGCGGTTCAGCAACGTTTGACCGAAGCGCCCCGTCAGATGGAGATCAAGGACGATACGAATGCCGACAACATACGGTGATGATCGGCGCCATCCTGTACCGTCAAATCTGGAACAAGCTGAATCTGACCCGAAAATTGCAGGATTTCCAACAAGCAGGCAAAACGCGTCATGACCTGGCGGAGGCAATTTTCTACATGACCGTCGCCCGCAGTCTCATGCCCGACTCCGGATTGGCGCAGTGGAACAAGCACAACACCTTTCTTTACAGTGGAGCCCGCCTTCAGCTCCGCCATCACCTCCGCGCCCTCAACGAGCTGCTGCCTCATAAGCAGGAGCTTCTGGCCTACCTGAATCGCCAGATGGAGAAGCATTTTGACCGCACCGTGAACACGGCACCCTGTGTCGTGACGACCTGCAGGTTCGATGCACGGGACGCCGACACGCTGCGCACGTTCGACTCCGACAGGAACAACAAGGACAATCAGGTTCAGGTGACCATGACCATCCTGATCGATCAAACCGGCATTCCCATCGATTACGATCTGTTTCACGGGGAAGCGAGTGAGCCCGAATCCCTGAGCCTGTTCCTGGATCAGATGACGACGAAGTACGGGATCGGGCAGGTTTTCGTGATGGCCGATCGTGATCCCAACAGCGATACCAGTCTTCAGCAGATTCTCGATCTCGGACCGGAATTCGTCATCAATGTCCAACGAGCGGAAGGAAATCCGAAGGCTGACGAGAATCGAATCGATGCAGGCAGCCTCTTCGACAGGCACGGAGAGATGCGCCACCGCCTCCGGCAGACTGAGGAATGGTTCCGCATATCGAAATCGCTTTTGGAAGCGCATTCAGACTTTCACCGGAAGGAATCCCGCATTGAGGCGCACTGTCTGATCAGCTGTCTGGCGCTCATGCTTCACAGACTTCTGGAGAAAACCGTCAGGGATGCCGGCGAAAACATGACGTCGAAACAGATGGCGGAGGCTCTGGCTTCGGCAGAACTCATGGAGGTCCTGCTGCCTGACGGGCAGACCTTCTACGCCAAGGCGAGAGCCTGCGGGGACTTTGAAAGAATCTGCCGGGCCGTCGGCTTGGGAGTGCTGCCGAGACTGGCAAAGTCGGCTGACCTAAACAACCTCGCCACTGAAGTGGGAGGGTTTCGATACAGTCGAGGCTTTTCGC
>OJOH01000235.1_pt1 | contig 44808 bp, 46 predicted proteins | sample 1598201 | NCBI WGS metagenome assembly OJOH01 (sample SAMN03922462, study PRJEB24848) | human gut metagenome | isolation source: stool sample | host: Homo sapiens | place: Germany | collected 2009-11 | reverse complement strand
GAGGGTTACACCCGTTAATAAAGAACCCCGCGTTAAACGCGGGGGTTACTTTTTTTTTTAGACGTTGTCACCGGGTTTGGCGCGTTTACGCATAATCGGATCGAGAATTCGTTTGCGGAGGCGCAGGGTTTTGGGGGTGACTTCCAGCAGTTCGTCTTCCTGTATATAAGACAAGCCCTGTTCCAGCGTCAGTTTCCGCGGCGGAATGAGGTCAATTGCCTCGTCTTTGCCGGCGGCTCTGATGTTGGTCAACTGTTTGGCCTTACAAGGATTGACTTCCAAATCGTTAGGTTTGGTGTGTTCACCGATAATCATACCGACATAAACGGGAACGCCGGGATCAATAAACATCGGACCGCGGTCTTGCAGTTTCCACAAGGAGTAAGCGATGGCGGTTCCGCTTTCGGAAGAAATCAGAACACCGTTGCGGCGGCTTTCGATTTCGCCTTTATACGGTTCATAGCACTTAAAGAGGCGGTTCATTACGCCGGTGCCGCGGGTGTCGGTCAGAAATTCCGAATGGTATCCGATTAAACCGCGAGAAGGCGCGTTAAAAATGAGGCGAACCTTGTTTCCGATTTGGGACGGAATCATCTCAACCAGTTCAGCGCGGCGGCGTCCGAGTTTTTCTACAACGGTACCGGAAAATTCTTCGTCGACGTCGACGACAACTTCTTCAATCGGTTCAATCAGCTGTCCGTTTTCATCCCGTTTCATCAATACGCGCGGGCGGGAAATCGAGAGCTCAAACCCCTCGCGGCGCATCGTTTCAATCAGCACGCCGAGCTGCAGTTCGCCACGGCCGGCAACCTCAAAAGAATCGGTGGTGTCGGTGCGTGAAATTCTGAGCGCAATGTTGCCTTCGGCCTCTTTGCACAGGCGGTCCCAAATCATTCGGGAGGTTACTTTGTCTCCTTCGCGTCCGGCCAGCGGAGAATCGTTGATGGAGAAGGTCATTGCCAAAGTCGGAGGATCAATCGGCTGGGCGTGGATGGCCTGGCTGACTTCCATGGCGCAAATCGTATCGGCAACGGTGCCTTTGACAACGCCGGCAACGGCAATAATGTCTCCGGCATGAGCTTCTTCCAGACTTTCGCGGTTCAGTCCGCGGTAAGCGAGAATTTTGCTGATGCGGACACGCTCAATTTCCTGATTGTCGCCATTGAGAATTTTAACGGTATCATTAACGTGCAGGGTTCCCGACTGAACCTTTCCGGTCAGCAAGCGGCCGATGAACTTGTCAGATTCCAGCGTGGTGGCCAGCATTGAAAAAGGAGCATTCGGTTCGCAGGCAGGTTCGGGAACATAAGAGCAAATCAGTTCAAACAGCGGGGTCAAGTCTTTCTTTTCCTCGTCAAGCTCTTTAACGGCCCAGCCATTTCGGCCGGAAGCGTATAAGACGGGGAAGTCAAGCTGTTTGTCATTGGCGTTCAGGCTGACGAAAAGATCGAATATTTCGTTCAGCACGTCATCGCAGCGGGCATCGGGTTTGTCCGCTTTGTTAATGACGACGATGGGGCAGAGACCGAGTTTGAGAGCTTTGCCTAGGACGAATTTGGTTTGGGGCATAGGGCCTTCGGAGGAATCGACCAAGAGAACGACGCCGTCAACCATGGAAAGAATGCGCTCAACTTCGCCGCCGAAATCCGCGTGTCCCGGGGTGTCCACGATGTTGATGTGGGTTCCTTTCCAGTTGACGGAAGTGCATTTGGAGAGGATGGTAATGCCGCGTTCACGTTCCAGATCGTTGCTGTCCATGACGCAGGTTTCAACTTTTTGGTTCTCACGGAAGGTGCCGCTTTGTTTTAACAGGCCATCAACCATTGTGGTTTTGCCGTGGTCAACGTGGGCGATGATGGCAATATTTCTCATATTCATTTTTTTGTTTCTTTCCTAAATAGTCATCATATCGGGAAATCGGCCTTAAGTGCATTTTCTGCTGCACGTCGTTTGCAGATTTCTTTTTTGGACGGATATCGGTGACAGCCGTCTAACAGATTTAAATCATTTTTGATAAATTCGCTTTACCATACACTTTTAAAATTAATTTTCAAGATTTTAGTGCAGAAAGATTAAGTTTTTTGATTTGATTTTTAGAAATAACTTTTTATAATGTGCGGCAGAATTTATCTTTTTTTGTAAACATTTAAAAATTATTGGTATGGACTATTGGAACTTTGCCGAAGTAATGCAGTATATTGCTTACGGAGGATTTGTCTTTGTCAATTTGAGCGCTTTGATACGCTGGGGCATTCGACGGGTGAAATTTTTGCAGCGGGACGTTGTCGGAGAAGATGGAAAACTTTATGATTTTTTCTTGCTTCGAAATTATGTTTCCGTCAATTTTATCTCACCGCTTGACCGGAAAATCTGGTGGTTTGTTTTTGGAGCCTGTCTTTGCAGCATCGTTTGTTCCTGGGCATATATTTTTACGCTTCCGGGATTTGTTTTGGCTCTGATGATAGCCGTCGCGGCGGGGTATTGCTGGATGCGGATGATGATGTTTCTTGCGCAGTTAATCAGCGATATTATTTACGTTTTGTGTTGTATTGTTCTGATTATCAAACTGGCATTTTTGTGAGTTAATAAAAAAGCTGCTTTTAGGAAAAAGCAGCTTTTTTCTTTTAGGCCCGTTTGCCGTAAGAAAGCAATTTGTTGCGAACCAGTCCGCGGAGGCTTATTTCCGGGCGTGCGCCGTAGTGGCTGATGATTTCCGCCGCGGCAATCGACCCAATCATGGCACAGGTTCCGAGGCTTCGGCCCTGGGTCAGACCGTAGAGAAAACCTGCCGCGTACAGGTCGCCGGCACCGGTAGTGTCGACAACGTTTTCGACTTTTTCCGATTCAACGTAAATTTTGGTGCGGCCGTTGACGACAACCGAACCTTTGGCGCCGCGCGTAACGGCGGCAATGTCAATGTGCGGTTTTATCATGTCAAGGGTTTTATAAAAGTCTTCTTCGGCGAAGAGAGATTTTATTTCATCTTCATTTCCAAAGAGAATGTCGACATGGTTTTTGATAAAATTCAAGAATTCTTCGCGATGACGGTCGACGCAGGATTTGTCCGACAGGCTGAAGGCGACGTCCCGGTTATAACTATGCGCTATTTCCGCCGCTTTTACGATGGCCTCCTTGTCGCAGTCTTCATCCCATAGGTACGCTTCAATATAGGTAATCTTGCTGGCTTTGATGATGTTTTCGTCGATGTCTTCGATGGAGAGCTTTTTGGAAGCGCCCAAATATGTGAACATGGACCTCTGGGCGTCCGGCGTGACCAGCACGATGCTGCGGCCGGTTACCGGTCCTTCGTTCAGCGGCTGAGTGAAAAAGTCTACGCCTGCAGCTCCGATGTCGCGGGTAAATTCCTGACCGAGCTCGTCGTCATGAATTTTACCGATGAAGGCGGGCGCGCCTCCTAGCGAGGCAAGTCCGGCAACAGTATTGGCGGCAGAACCGCCGGGAACTTCTCGTTCGGGAACAAGATCGGCGTATATTTTTCCGGCAGTAACGGCATCAACGAGGGTCATTCCGCCTTTGGGCAGATTGCGTTCTTTTAAAAATCCTTCACCGACTTTGGCAAGGACGTCGACAATGGCATTACCGATGCCGACAACGTCATAGTAGGTGGTTTCTTGTTTTGCTATCATGATAATTCCTTATTGGGCAAGGATGTTGAGTTGATTATTTAGTTATCTATTAGCTTAAAATCGGCGAATTAGCAACAATAAAAAACCTCCGCAAAGGGAGGTTTTTCAAAATTCTGACTTGCAGACGAATTAATCGTTGGCGTTGGGGCAGATTTTTGCCTGTTCAGCGTTGAACTTAATCCATTTTTCATCAGCTTCGTCTTCAGAAGTAATGGCTTCCTGCGGGCATTCAGAAATGCAAACACCGCAATCAATGCAAGTATCGGGATCGACAACCAGCTGTGTGTCACATTCATGGAAAGCGTCGACCGGGCATACGTCAGCGCAGGATTTGCATTTTACGCAAGCATCATTAACAACAGATACCATCAGATTTCTCCAAAGTAGTTACATTAAAATCAACATCAATTTACCCATATTCTCAAATAAATCAAGCATAATCTTGCATCGGGGAAAAAAAGTCCCCATATAAAGGGTAAATCCCGCGCTTTGGCGGGAGAACGGTTAACTTGTATTACGGAGATGAAAAATGTCAGACAAACTTGCGTTTCAGGCAGACGTCAGCAAAATGCTCGATATTGTGGTAAATTCGTTGTATTCGGAAAAACAAATTTTTTTGCGGGAGCTGATTTCCAACGCATCTGATGCCTGTGACAAGCTTAAGTACCTGGCTTTGACGAATCCCGATATTGCAAAAGTTTCGGGACAATTCAAAATAAAAATCGTTCCGAATTCCAAAGAAAACAAACTTACGGTTTCAGACAACGGCATCGGTATGAACAAAGAAGACCTGATTAATCATTTGGGAACGATAGCCAAATCGGGTACGGCGGACTTTGTGCGCAATGTCAAGGACAACGGTTCGGTCTGTGATTTAATAGGACAGTTCGGCGTTGGCTTTTATTCGGCCTTTATGGTGGCGGACAAGGTTGAAATCATAACCCGCAAAGCAGGTGAGGATCAAGCTTGGAAATGGGTATCCAACGGAATCGACGGGTTTGAGATTAGTGAGGCGACGCGTGAGAGCAACGGTACCGACATTACTCTGTCGCTTAAGGAAGACGACAAGAATTATACCGACACGATTTATCTGCGGCAGATTATCCGCACCTATTCCGATCATATCGAATATCCCATTGTTTTAGAGTTAGGCGATGCCGGAGAGGAAACAGTCAATACGGCTTCGGCGTTGTGGACGCGTCACAAAAGCGAGATTACCGAAGAACAATACAAAGAGTTTTATCATCATATTTCCCGTAATTTTGACGATCCCTGGATGACGCTTCACTTCAAAGCGGAGGGCAATATCGAATATACCGGTTTGTTGTTTATTCCGTCAGAAACGCCGTATGATCTGTTTCAACCGGACAAAAAGAACGGGTTGAAGCTGTATGTAAACAAGGTATTTATCTCCGATAAGGTCGAGGCGCTGATACCCAATTATCTGCGTTTTGTGAAAGGGGTTATCGATTCCGCCGACCTGCAGCTCAATATTTCCCGCGAGATGCTGCAGCACAGCGCATTGATTGAGAAAATAAAACACGGCACGGTTTCTCGTCTTTTAAAAGAGCTGAAAAAACGCAGCAAAGACTATGATGACTATATGAAATTCTGGAAAAATTTCGGCATTGCCTTTAAAGAGGGCATTTATGAAGATTTTGGCAACCGGGAGGAAATCGCTTCGCTTTCTTATTTCCATTCGACCAAAGACAGCGAAAAACTGACGACTCTGGACGAGTATATTTCTCGAATCGAGGGAGACGGCAAGACCATTTATTATATTACCGGCGATGACGTGAAGGTACTGTCCAACAATCCTCAGCTGGAGGCATTTAAGGCCAAGGGAATCGAAGTGTTGCTGCTGACGGATCCGATTGATGAGTTTTGGCCGCAGGTTTTGCCCAACTATAAAGGTTATGCAATTAAACACATTTCTCAGGCGGAAGTCGATTTGAACCTTGAGCGCAATGATAAGAAGGCGGACGAAGGCAGCCTTAAAAAACTGACTGATTTGATGACCGAAATGTTTAAGGAAGAAGTCGGAAAGGTTACGACAACAGAAAAGCTGACGACTTCTCCGGCCAGTCTGACGGTTGAAAACGGGCAGATGAGCCTGCATTTGGAAAGGTTAATGCGCAACCATCAGCAGCAGACGGTTTTTGCCAGCACCCGTATTTTGGAGCTTAATCCGTATCATCCGTTGATTATCAAACTGGCGGATATGACTGCGGACGAAGCTAACCGGGCGAAGGTTGAGGAAGTTGCAAAACTGTTGCTGGATCAGGCTAAAATAGCGGAGGGAGAAGCAATCAACGATCCTTCGTTTTATATTTCGAAAATGAGTGATTACATTTTAGAAGCGATGTAGCATCAAGCGGAGCATTAAACTGCTCCGCTTTTGCTTTAACATATTTTAGAAGCGTACATCTCCGCAGACTTCACCGGTAGAGTATTCTGTGGGGCTAAAAGACTCTTCGGCAGCTTTGCATTCAGCCATAGTACTGAAGTTGGAATAGTCGTTATAGCTTTGGGTGAAGACATCATATGCCGATTCACCGGTCGAACATCTTTGGTGAGGTTTGGTTCCATATTGATAAAGTGAGGTGTGATATGGATTGGCTGCGCACGGATAGGTTATTTCTTCAGTAATAGTTATGTATCCCTTTCCACAGTAGTAACAAGCGTCACAGGTATCATCAGAGCGAGTTACATCCTGGCTGTAAGGATGCGAACTTGGGCAAGAGCTAGTACCAAATGTACAACGGCAGGAGGGTGTGGTTTCGCCGGAATTACCACCCGAACTTCCGCTGTTGTCTGTGTTGTCATTGGTGTCTTCTCCGGAAGACGAACATCCGGAACCACCACATCTAGTGTCGCAAGCTTCTATAGAACCGTCGGAACAGCAGTCCCCATGGCAAGAAGAATGTACGGAGCACCAGTTTGAGGAGCTGGAATCACAAGGTGCAGACTTGCAAGAAATACATTTTCCGCAAGAGTTATAACTCTCACATCCGTAGTCACAATTTTTGTCAGTTACGTTACAGGCCGGATCAGACTCACAGGAAGTACACCGGTCACAGGAGTTGTATTCGGCACAACCATAGGTACAGTCTTTGGATGAGATGGTACATTCCGGTCTCATCTCACATTGATTGTAATTACCGTCGCAGGCTTCTCCGGCAGGCTGGTATTCCCCGTTACAGTTTGAAGAGTTTTGACTGTATTCAGATTTACAGACGCAATCATTATACTTTCCGTCGCAAGAACCACCTGAAAGGGTATATTTACCAGAACAATTGGAAGAAGTGTATTTGTATTCGGAAGGGCAAACACATCCTTTTTGACAAGTCATACCTGCAACGGGATGAACCACGCCGGTAGATAACTTTGGCGAAGGGCAAGTAGCATAAAGATTGTAATGTTTCATACAATCAGAATCGTCTTTGACAATATCCCCGCCGCCGATGTCGTTAGAACCACGTGACCCCTGACTGCCCTGCCAGTCTGGGAGCCACCAGGTTGCGGCAAGCTTAAGCGTGTCGTGAGACCCGGAGAGGGGTTCCGGCATTAACGACAGTGGTGTGTGTAGTGTGTGGTCTGTCAGGGGTGGTGCGGCATAAAGAGAACTGGTATTGAATAACAACATCAATAACAGAGAATAACAAATAAAATTGAGATACTTCATGTCACACCGTCCTTTGTTGAATAATTAATACCGGAACCCACAGGTTCGATTTTTATTATAACAAAAAATAAAAAGAGAGTAAATAGTTATTTGTGCGGGGTGGACGGAAAATTACAGAGATTTTTAATGGATTTTTTAAGTTTTCGGGTGTAATGATATATATTATGTGTTCAGATTAGGAATTGCTGATGATTTATGCTGTTTACGGTTTTGTTTTTGGGTTGCTCATTCCTTATATATCCCGGCGGTTTGCCAAATTTATGCCGGCGACAATGGCTTATGCTTTGGTAAGTTTATGCAAGTTTTCAAAAAAAGTTACTTCTGAAAAATGGGAAAAAAGCCTGACGTATACTAAACTGCGTCGGGAATTTTTTTACCGCTCTTTGCTTTGCGGCATTGTTACCGCGGCAGTTTCATATTTTGCCTATGCACATTTTGGTTCGCGGGGATTATGGTGGCAGCTTTATTTTATTTGGTCTTTGCTGTTGCTTGCCGAAATCGATTACAGAATGTTTTTGCTTCCGGATATTTTGACGGTTCCGCTGCTTATTCTCGGTTTTGCCGCATCTTGTTGGGGATGGGGGCATATCAGCGGTGCCGAAAGCGCTTTAGGTGCGGTGGGCGGTTATTTTTTGCCGGTTTTGGTCAGTTTGTTGTTTGTCTGGAAAAACAAGGATGCCTTCGGCGGCGGCGACATCAAGCTTTTGGCGGCACTTGGTGCCTGGCTGGGTTTTGAAAAACTGCTGTATGTGATTGTCGTGTCGGCGGTGCTGTTTATTCTTTATGCCGCAATAAAACGTCAGCGCAGCGGAGCTTACGGCCCGGCAATTGCAATCGCGGGAATAATCGTTGCATTCTACTTTTTTTAAGCTAAAATAACAGTTAAACGTCATTATTGAAGGAAAGAAGATGACTATGAACAAAACTGCAGGAAAGGCCAGAAGCCGCAAGAACAAGTTTATTCACAAAGTTTTGGGAACGGACGATAAGCGCAAGCTTATAAAATTGGTCGGAGGAACCAGTTTCGACCTTTTTATCATGGGCATTATTCTTGCAGACGCAATTGTTCTGGGGTTGATGACCTCGGAAGTGATGAGTATGTATTTTGACCGCGGTTTGTTTTTGCTCGACCGTTTGTTTATGGGTATTTTCATCGTCGAGATGTTTTTGAAGATTTATGCTCAAGGGCGTCATTTCTTTAAGTCAGGGTGGAACGTTTTTGATTTTGTTATCGTTGCGGTTTCTTCAATCCCGTCGGCGAGCGCTTTCATTATCCTGCGGACGTTTCGGTTGTTCCGCCTGCTTAAGTACATTCACCGTTTTTCTAAAATGCACAATATTATTGAGGTGTTTATCGGTTTGCTGCCGACATTTGTTTCATTTCTGGCGATATTTGCCGTTTTCTTTTATGTCTTTGCGATTATAGCGGTCAGTCAATACGGCGAGGTCTTTACCAGTTTTGCAACGCTGGGCAGTGCGATGTTTACGCTGTTGCAGGTCTTTACGCTGGATGGCTGGGCTTCGACGATAGCACGTCCGGTGATGGAAGTGTTCCCTCATTCCTGGCTGTTTTTTACCAGTATGGTGGTGTTCTCTTTCCTGATTGTGGTAAGTTTTCTGACCAGTGCCTATATTCAGGTGACAAACACCATTGCAGGCAAAAAGTAAAAAAAATTCCCGTTGTCTTGGAAATGACAGCGGGGATTTTTTTTTGAATTTTATTGAAAAATGTCAGGATTTTTTTCAAACTCGAGCACGGTTGCCTCGATTTCACGCAGACAGCTGAAATACTGCGGGTAGATGACAAAGGCGCTTAAGAACATCCGAAAAAATTTCGGGTTGTAACTGTACCGGTTTTGTGACGTCAGGGTATGGACAATATCGCACTCTAAAGCATGAAGCCGGTCGGACGGTTTTCGGGCATTGACGCGGAGCAGATATTCCAATTCCATATAAAAGCTGGCCATACAAGTATGTTGCAGGGAAGCCAAAACGTACGATTGGAGTTCCGAGTATGTCAGCAGGTTGAAGTTTTCCTTTGAAAGGCAATCCTTTGATTCCGAGAAAAGATAACGGCGCTGGGTGTCAACGTTCTCGATGATTTTTTTCAGGCCGGCGGCGTCTTTTTTCTGAGCCGTGGCGATAAGCTGTTCAAGCAAATCTTCAGCACGGTAACAGTCAAACTTTAACGGTGCAATCAGTTCGAAAGTCCGTTTTCTCAATTCTAAAAGTTCCATATAAAAATTTATAAAGTTATTGAAATAGTAATAAGATTAATTGGCGGAAGCATGATCGGGAGCTTTTCTAATGTCAAACTTTTTTAAAATAACCGCTAATTTTTGTGAAATAGGCTTGACATCGGCAACGCCAGTAACTAACTAACGGATTAGATAAATTGTTGTAACTTTAAGGAGTTGATAAAAAAATGAAAATCAGACCATTACAAGACCGTGTTTTGGTTAAGCGGTTGGAAGAAAATACGAAAACTGCCGGCGGAATCATTATTCCGGACACAGCCAAAGAAAAGCCGAGCGAAGGTATTGTCGAAGCTGTCGGTCCGGGAATGGTCAGTCCGGAAGGAAAGGTTATTCCGATGACGGTTAAAGTCGGCGACAAGGTTTTGTTCGGAAAATGGTCGGGTTCGGAAGTCAAAATCAACGGCGAAGAGCGCCTGTTGATTAAAGAACCCGAGATTTTGGGTATTATCGAAGAATAATTCAGTAATTAAAAAAAGGAAGTAAAGATATGGCTGCAAAAGATATTGAGTTTGGTACAGACGCCCGCGCTAAAATGTTAAAGGGTGTTGAGACTCTTGCCAAGACGGTTAAGGTTACTTTGGGTCCCAAAGGACGCAACGTTATTTTAGACAAGTCTTACGGTGCTCCGAAAATTACCAAAGACGGTGTTTCGGTTGCCAAGGAAGTAGAATTGTCTGACAAGTTTGAAAATATGGGTGCACAGCTGGTTAAGGAAGTTGCGCAGAAAACCGCAGACAAAGCCGGCGACGGTACGACTACCGCTACGGTTTTGGCCGAAGCCATTATTAAGGAAGGCTGCAAAGCCGTTGCCGCCGGTATGAATCCGATGGATTTGAAACGCGGTATCGATATGGCCGTTGAGGCCGTTGTTGCCGACATTAAGTCTCGTTCGGTTGCCATCAAAACCTCTGAAGAAATTGCTCAGGTCGGGACCATTTCAGCCAACGGCGACCGTTCAATCGGCGAATATTTGGCCCGCGCTATGGAAAAAGTCGGCAATGAAGGCGTTATTACGGTTGAAGATGCCAAAGGTTTGGAAACCGAATTGGATGTTGTAGAAGGTATGCAGTTTGACCGCGGTTATCTGTCTCCGTATTTTATCACCAATGCCGAGAAAATGGTTTGCGAATATGAGAATCCGTTTGTTCTGCTGTATGATCAGAAAGTTTCCAACTTGCAGCCGTTAATTCCGGTTTTGGAAAGCATTGTTCAATCCGGCCGCGCCTTGGTTATCATTGCCGAAGATATTGAAGGCGAAGCTTTGGCCACGTTGGTTGTCAACCGTATTCGCGGCGGTTTGAAAGTCTGTGCCGTTAAGGCTCCGGGCTTCGGTGACCGCAGAAAAGCCATGTTGGAAGACATTGCCATTTTAACTGGCGGCCAGGTTATTTCTGAAGAGCTCGGTATGAAGCTGGAAAACGTTACTCTGGATATGCTGGGTTCGGCTAAACGGGTTGAAATCACCAAGGACGAAACCACCATTATTGACGGCGACGGAGAAAAAGATTTGATTGAAGCCCGTGCCGCTCAAATTCGCAAACAGATTGAAGAAACATCATCTGATTATGACCGTGAAAAACTGCAGGAAAGACTGGCCAAATTATCCGGCGGTGTTGCCGTTCTGCGTGTCGGCGGTGCTTCCGAGGTGGAAGTAAAGGAGAAAAAAGACCGTATTGACGATGCATTGAACGCTACGCGTGCTGCCGTTAAAGAAGGCGTTGTTGCCGGAGGCGGCGTTGCCTTGTTGTATTCGGCCAAAGTTCTTGACAGCCTGAAGCCTGAGAATCAGGACCAAAAAGTCGGTATTGACATTATTCGTAAAGCTACTCAGGCTCCTATCCGCCAGATTGCCGAAAATGCCGGTGTTGACGGAGCGGTTGTTGCCGGAAAGCTGCTGGAAAGCACGGATACGAATTTTGGTTACAATGCCCAGAGCGGCGAGTATACCGATATGGTTAAGGCCGGTATTATCGATCCGACCAAGGTTGTTCGTACCGCTTTGCAGGATGCCGCATCGGTCGGGGGGCTGTTGATTACGACAGAGGCCATGGTTACCGAGGCTCCTCAAAAAGAATGTTCTTGCGGCGGTGCAGGTGCCGGCGCAGGTGCAGGTATGCCGGGTATGGGCTTCTAGTTCGAGCCGTTACCGCAGGTTTGCAAAGAGAGGTGTTTGTCACCTCTCTTTTTTTTGCTTTAATATTAGCTAAAAACGATTATATTAAGAGGGAAGGAGAAAAATATGCTGGATGCGGAAAAATTGAAAGAACTGCAGGCGAAAAACATTATCTGTGAGCAGGAGTTCGTTGAACAGAAGCATAATTTGTTTAATCGCATTATGCGTCACGAGAATAACCCCAAAGCCAAAAACGGTATTATTTACATTCTTTTGGCGTGGTTTGTGGGGACTATCGGATTGCATAATTTTTATGCGGGATATTATTGGCGGGGAACCGTGCAGTTGTTTCTGACTCTGGTGTCATGGCTGTTTATGTTTATTCCGTTGTTGTTTGTGGCAATTTGGGTTTTATTGGAACTGTTGTTTATCAATAAAAGTGCGGAGGGAATACCTTTTACCGGTAATCGGCGGGTTATTCTGCTGCTGAGGGTTTTGGCGGTCGTGATGCTCGGCGTGGCTTTTTCTTACAGCAATATTGTGGTTTATGACACCATGACGATAGATGTTTAACGATAAAACTATGGTGAGAAGATGGTTTATGTTTATTTGATTATCGCAATTGTTTCTGAGGTTTTTGGCACGACGTTTCTGAAGGCTTCTCAAGGATTTACGGTATTGTTGCCAACGCTTGCAGTCGTTTGCGGCTACGGTTTGGCATTTTATTTTTTGAGTCTGAGCCTGAGCTCCATTCCGGTAGGCATAGCTTATGCCGTTTGGTCCGGGTTGGGAGTCGTGTTAATCAGCCTGATGGGGTGGCTGGTTTACGGGCAACGGTTGGATTTTGGCGCAATGCTCGGAATTTTGCTGATTGTGAGCGGTGTAGTGGTTCTCAAACTGTGTTCAAAGATGGCATAATCTTTTGATTTTTCAAAAGATGTCAATTTTTTCAAAAAAAATTTAAATTAGTACTTGCAATTTTTTTAGAGTATGGTATTAAATATTCCGTTCTACCGATGCGGGCGTAGCTCAGGGGTAGAGCGCAACCTTGCCAAGGTTGATGTCGAGGGTTCGAATCCCTTCACCCGCTCCAATTTATAAAGAAAAAACAATAACTTATAAGAAAAGTTTTTAGAGAGGAATTTAGTTCCTCTTTTTTTTGTTGCACAGAATCTTTTACACACATATAATCCTTATTTTTCAATGTGTTAAGTATCATATTTCCTACGACACGAACATCTATTTTGCACAATTTTTTGCACAGTTTTTGTGTAAAAAATAACTCATTGTGTAAAACAAACAATGAGTTAGATAAAAAAATAACTCCCGATTTGGAGTTATTTAGGATTTTTTGATTTATTTTTCATCCAATTTTGGAGTCTTTATGAAAAGTAGAGCCATATCTTGCAAATGTGAAGATTGGTCGTAGTATTCTTCTATCATTTTAGTTCCTGTACCGCATTGTTTGGCTATATTTAATATTGGGGTTTTGTTTTCAACTAACGCGGTTATATATGAGTGCCTAAAAGAATACAATACTTTATTGTTTTTATGCTTAATGTTGCATCTACCAAGCAACCTACGGAATCCGTTATCCAATTCTTTAACCGCCACTAATTCATATTTATTAAGCTCTAAATTGCTGTTGCATTGGCTGATGATTTTTACCGTGTTTTCATCAAACGGTAGATTATGAGCTTTACAGAAATTTTTCTGTTTGTTTTTTAATTTCAACAATAGATTTGATAGTTCAGGGGATATGGCAATGCTTCTCTTCTTTTTTTGTTTTCCTGAATACACATCACGCAATAACCCACCTTCACGATATTCAGGAACAAATTGAGCCCATACAACGTTTCGCAATTCACACATTCTAATGCCTGTTTGGTGTAGAATATTGATATAGTAATACAATAAAATTTTCCGTCTTTGAGTATGTCTATTAACTTCTTTTCTTATCTCTTTCAAAAGAGTATTTAATATTAATTTAATTTCATCATCACTAAAGGCATCTCTATGTCCAGATAAATCATCAAAAATTGGTTTTCCATTTTCATCAAAAACATTTTCTTTACATTTGATTGTTGGAAGTTTTAACGGCTTATTAATCCGTTCATTTTCATAACACCATTTGAAAAATGTCCGCAACGTATTATTTTCTCTTATAATGGTTGCTGGTTTAACAGGCATACCTGTATTATTGTTTTTTCTTTTTGATGGAATTTTTCGGCGGTAATCAACATATTTGATTAAATCTAAATTTGTTAATTTTTTTATGTCGTTAATTTTGCTTTTTTGCCCTATTTTATTGGTAAAATAGGGAATAAAACAACGATTCATATATTCTCTATGTTGAGGATTTTTTGTAGTAGATAGAAATTCATTCGCATTGGCTTGAAAACTGTTGCTGTAAACACGATTTTCTTCGGTATCCCCTTTAATTTGTTTGAATATTTCTTTTGCGAATTCTATTGCTTCGGTTTGAATACTGGTTTTTAAACTTTTGCGGATAGGTTTACCAGTTAGATTTTTATCAAGGTATAGGTACCAAGAGTTTCCTCTTTTATAAATTTTATATTCTTTAAATTTTATTTCATTCTCCATTATAGTTTCTCCCAAATTTTTATGATTTAATAATTTTATATAAAAATAATTTGTTTGTCGGCTCCAAAAATGGAGCCTGTGGGTCCTTATAGAACATCCCCTACACTAATTCCCAATGTTCCTCTTCATATTCAAGATATTCTTTGTAATTTTTAAAACCAAACTTTTTGGTTTCTTCATCCTGAGATTTTTTCAGTTTGAGATAGTCTAAATAACCATATTCGCTTCGGTGATTTTTAATATATTCATCAACTTTTAAGTTATGGATTTCCCAAGATTTCATTTCTTTCTCCTTAGTAGTGGTTAAATTTAAAGTATAACAAACCTTATAGAAAATTTGTTTCTATCTTTAAAATTGTGTTTATTTGAAAATTTTTATCTGTCGGTAAAGTCACTACCTGTCACTTGCACGGCAAGTTTTAGGAGAAAAGATTGAATAATGCGTTTGAACGCTACGATAACCTTTTTATCATAAAAATTTTAAATGTCAAGGTTTTGGCGTTTTTTATTTTAAAATAATAATGAAATCCACTCCCTATATATGATACTATTTTGCCATCGCTGATAAATAAAATTATCAATGATAAATATTAATGGACTTTTAGACATTAATTTCCCTACTTTTTGTAAGTTTTTAGGCTTTCTCTTCCAACAAGAGGAGCATTAGAACTTTATTATCTAAATTATTAAGGAGATATTATGGAAATGAACAGATTAAACAACTTCAAAAATCATTTGGAACAATATAAAGAAAAATTCACTGTAATAAATGAAGACCATTTGATAACAGCAACTTCAGTAAAATACACAGAACCAACCATTGAAGAAAAAGAACTGGATTTAATTAAATTCCACCAACAAATGTTAAAAAACAACAACATTCAGTTAATGAATAAATTTAAAGAAACCAAAAGAAATGAAATAAAAAAATACAAAGAATCCCATAGAAAAAAAGAATTTAATAAACCAATTACTCCATATCAGCAAGAAATTATCAATACATTAAAAAATCCCGATAATGGATTTAATTTAGCACTCACATTAAACTTCAATCCCGTTAATTTATCTGGATTATTTAATTTACAAATGGTCCAAAATAAAGTGAATGAATGGTGGAAATTATATTGTTCATATACGCTTGGAAGGAATGCATCCAAATACAAAACAATGAATTATATAGGTTTTGTAGAACATTTTGATAGTAATATCCACGCACATTTATCCATTAAACATCCACAAAAATCAATGACGGATGAATTTATATATGATGAGGAACAAGCAATAAAAATCCTCTGGAAAACAGTTCAAATGAGTGGAACAGTTTATTTAGATAAAATTTTTAGTGATGGTTGGTTTTATTACCAAACAAAAGACATTAATTTTCAAAATCATCTAATTTTTTCTCCCAACTGATAAATATTATTATCACAAATAAGGAGATTTGATGAACAATAATAAGAAAAATCAATATTTAGAGATGTTTTTGAATATTGCGGATGAATTGCTGAAAAATCACCATATAAAGAGCCGAAGAGATTTTAGTTCCCGTTATTTAAATAAGTGTACTAATTATATTGCATCGCTTGTTTATCGTAATAAAGAGCCAAGTATTAGCTCTTGTCTAAGCTTATATTTTAATTTAAATCAACGCAATTTATTACCGAATTGGCAGGATAAATTATTTAATTCATTAAAAAATATCATTATGAAGGAGAAAAAATGAATGAAGATGAAGAACTTATAATGGATGAAGATATAGATTTTGATGAAGAATTTTCGGAATTAGAGATAAAGAAAAGTCAATATTCCTTCCAACAAATCAAAGACATATGCTTAACCAATCCATTATATAAAAGACGTTATTTCAGAGATGATAGCGAAAATATTTTGAATATATGCTATAATTGTAAAAATTTTCAAGCAATCAATGCCCTATTAACCAGACGTTCAGCAAGAAGAAAATATCAATTTTCTTATACTCTACTTATGGCAATTGTATCCAATCCACACATAGAAGAGAAACATAAATGCTATATGATTGACAAATTAGTAAAATTAGGAACCGAAATCAATCATAGCAACATTTTTGGAGAAACAGCCCTTTATTTGGCGGTTCTATCTCACCAAAAATTTGTTGTTGAAAGCTTACTCAGAAACGGGGCAAATCCAAATATTGATGGTATTTATGCCATTAGTCCTTTGATGATTGCGTGCTATTTTGCCGATTTTTATATCGCATCACTCTTAATCCACTATGGAGCAGATGTTAATGCGGAATCTACTTTTACCAATTGGCAAGTGTTAGATTTTGCAATGTTAGGTGAATATGCCGATTTTGAACAAATGATACGAGAGCTCGGAGCAAAAGGCGGAACTGGATATAACCTACTGTCCTAAATTTTCAATCTCATCCCTAACCAGAGCCAACGCTCTGGTTTTTAGTTTGCAACAGACTGATAAAAATTATGCCAAACCTCATCAATCTTATTTTGAACTTTTCCTAATAAGGGTGTTTCATCAGGTTTATCATTCTGCACAATAAAATCTTCCGTTTCCTCACTGGTGTATGCATTAATAGCTTCCTGCTCGGCAAGAACAGCTTCAGGATTTCTCTCCCATTTGGCACAATCCACCAAAACAGCCTGACCGTTGTCATCAACATCAAATACCGCCCCGTCTAAACATTTCCGAGCCGAAGCAATGTGAATATTTGCTATAAATACAACGGTTAAGATAAGTAAAAATTTTTTCATTTTAATCTCCGCATCAATCTCAATTAAATCATATCGCTGGTAAATGCGGATGTCAAATCAACAATATATCTGTTCTTTTATATATCTATGCAACGTAGTCCAAGTACATCCCATCAGACGGGCAATTTCAGCTTTGCTAACACCTTTGTTAAGAAGTTCTACAATCTTGTTGTGCTTTCTTTTAAGTTTTCTGTAAGTAAAACCATATGGACGTCCCAGATGTTTACCTTCATTTTTAAGTCTTTTCATTGTTTCAGAAATGCGTTGCGAAATTAATTGACGTTCAATTTCACTTGCTAATGAAAATGCAAATGCTAATACCTTTGATTGGATGTCTGCCCCAAGATGATAATTTTCTTTCAAAGTAATAACTTGGCAGCCTTTTTCTAAGCAATTTTGCAATATTCCCATTACTTCCATCATATTACGTCCAAGGCGGGATATTTCTGTTGCAATTAAAATATCTCCTTCCTGTAAAGATGCCAACAATTTTCCGAGCTTTCTTTTATCTAAAGCTTTTCTGGATGAGATTTTTTCTTCAATCCACTCATCAATTTTAATTTTATGCTTATCAGCATATGTCGAAATCTCAAAATGCTGATTTTCAAGTGTTTGTCTGTCTGTGGAAACCCTGATATAACCGTATGTCTTCATAATATAGCCCTTTGATATTTATGAGTATTTATCAAAGAATACTATACGAAATAGAGAGTTGATTATTTTATATATATGAAATGACTAACACCGAATATCTTAAAAAACAATCAAAAAGCCCAATAATTCCAGAGGAAACTTAATAATTAAGGGTTTGCGGATTTTTATATTATTATAGCAAAAAATAGGCTCTCCATAATCAACTGATTACGGAGAGCCAAATGTCTGCACCAATTTTATCATTCAGAGATGTTCTGACTAAGTTTAGAAAAGAAGCTTTTTCTGAACGGGATAAAGGTACAAAATTTGAAAGATTAATGAAGTCATATTTGCAGATTGCTCCTGAATATGAGGGAAAGTTTAAAGAAATATGGCTATGGGATGAGTTTCCCTTCCGTAATGATTTTAGCGGAAAAGATACGGGAATTGATTTGGTCGCCCAAACAGTTGAAGGTGATTATTGGGCAATTCAATGTAAATGTTATGATGAAAAATCCCGCATCAACAAAGATGGTGTAGATAGTTTTTTAGCTACTTCAAGCAAAGAATTTTGCAATGATAAAATGGAAACCCAACGGTTTGAATACAGATTATGGATTTCAACCACAAATAATTGGAACAGTGAAGCAGAGCGAACCATCAGAAATCAAAATCCACCTGTTTTGCGTATTAGCTTATCAGATTTGGATAATGCTCCGATTGATTGGGAAAAGTTAATCAATGGTGATGGCAAAGCATTAAAAGCCAAGTACCCGCTAAGAGAGCATCAAAAATTAGCCGTAGAAAAAACACATAAGTATTTTGAAACCTCTGACAGAGGTAAGCTGATTATGGCTTGCGGAACAGGTAAAACTTTTACATCCTTAAAGATTGCCGAAAATGAAACCAATAACAATGGTTTGGTATTATTTTTAGTCCCATCCATTGCTCTGTTAGGACAAACATTAAGAGAGTGGATGAGCCAATCGGACAAACCAATTCATCCGATTTGTATTTGTTCTGACAGCAAAATTACTCAAGATGACGATGGTAATGGCAGTGTTGTAGATTTAGCATTGCCAGCATCAACCGATGTAGAAAGTATCAGACGACAGTTATATGCGGCAAAATTAGCACAAAAAAATAACAGCGGTATGATTGTTGTATTCTCAACATATCAATCCATAGATGTGATTTCATCAGCACAAAAAAAGATAAATGCCCAAGAAAAGGGAGCTTTTGTGTTTGATTTGGTGGTTTGTGATGAAGCTCACCGCACCACGGGTGTTATTTTAAGCGATAAAGCTGAAGCCGCTTTTACAAAGATTCACGATAATGAAATTGTAGTCGCCAAGAAACGCTTGTATATGACAGCAACACCAAGATTATATACCGATGCCAGCAAACAAAAAGCCCAAGAAGGAAATGCCGTTTTATGCTCTATGGATGACACTAATATTTATGGAGAAGAAATCTATCGTATTGGTTTTGGCGAAGCTGTTAAGAAAGATTTATTATCTGATTATAAGGTCTTAATACTGACTATTCGTGAAGACCAAATCCCTGTTGCCCTGCAAAATGTCATCAAGGATAAAAATAACGAAATTGATACGGATGATGCCAGCAAGTTGATAGGCTGCATCAATGCCTTGTCTAAAAGGGTTTTGGATACAGATGAATCCTTTAATGATGATAAAAAAGCAATGCACACAGCCGTTGCTTTTTGCCAAAGCATAAAGATTTCAAAGAAAATATCCAATATGTTCAATGAACATAAAGACACTTACTATGATTCCTTAACCCAAGAAGAAAGAGCCAAGCTGGTTGGTGTTTCAGCAGACCATATTGATGGTTCAATGGGGGCGAGCGAACGAGCCGAAAAATTATCTTGGCTCAAAAATGTATCACAAGACAGTCAGGATTGCCATATTTTATGCAATGTTAAGTGTTTGTCCGAAGGTGTTGATGTTCCTTCTCTTGATGCCGTGATGTTCTTGTCAGCTAAAAACAGTCAGGTTGATGTGGTTCAATCAGTTGGTCGTGTAATGCGTAAATCTAAAACCACCGATAAAAAATACGGTTATATCATCATTCCGATTGTTGTTCCTGCCGATATAGAACCTGAACAAGCATTAGATGATAATGAGAGATATAAGGTTGTCTGGTCGGTTCTTAATGCTTTACGTTCACACGATGACCGTTTTGATGCCGAGATTAACCAAATTGACCTAAACAAGAAAAAAGGCAACCGAGTTCGGGTTATTGGTCTTGATGACGGAACAAAACCTGCAAACAATGGAGAAGATGCTCCCAAACAGTTGAGCCTGCCATATTTGGAAAAATTGCAAGATGCAATGTTTGCCAAAATGGTTAAGAAAGTAGGTAATCGTCAATACTGGGTTCAATGGGCAAATGATGTGGCTCACATTGCCGAACGGTATATTGAACGGATTAACCATCTGATTGTCACCGATGAAAAGCACCGCAAAGAGTTTGATAAGTTCCTAAAAGGTGTCAGAAAGAACATTAACCCATCAATTTCGGAAGATTCCGTGGTTCAGATGTTAGCCCAACATTTAATAACTCAACCTGTGTTTGAAGCATTGTTTGAAAACTATTCATTTGTTGCGAACAACCCTGTTTCCAAATCTTTGCAAAGAATGATAGACCTACTTGAAAAACAAGCATTTGATAAAGATGCTGAAATATTGGGCAAGTTCTATGAATCAGTCAAAGAGCGTGTGCAGGGCATTGACAACGCGGCAGGTAAGCAAAAAGTTATTGTTGAACTGTATGATAAGTTCTTCAAAACAGCATTTCCGAAGACCGTAGAACAACTTGGTATCGTTTATACTCCTGTTGAAGTTGTTGATTTCATTAACCAATCAGTCACAAAAGTGCTGAAAAAGGAATTTAATCGCAACCTATCTGATGAAAATATCCATATTCTTGACCCATTTACAGGAACGGGAACATTTATCACTCGTATGATTCAGCAAGGTTTGATTGATAAAGAAGCACTCCCTCGCAAATATGCCAAAGAACTGCACGCCAACGAAATTGTGCTTTTGGCTTATTATATCGCTTCAATCAATATTGAAAATGCTTATCACGATGCTGTAGGTCTTGAAAATGGCTACAAATCTTTTAATGGCATCTGCCTGACTGACACTTTCCAACTTGGCGAAACCGATAATGCTGGCGACCTCTTTACTGATATGTTGCCACAAAACTCGGCTCGTGTTATTGAACAAAAGAAAGCACCAGTTCGTATAATCATAGGCAACCCACCTTATTCCGTAGGACAAAAGTCAGTTAATGATAATGCTCAAAACCAAAAATATGCCAAGTTAGATAAGAGAATTGAAGATACTTATGCTAAAAGTTCAACAGCCACTTTAAAAAACTCTTTATATGATTCTTATATCAAGGCGTTTCGGTGGTCTTCTGACCGTATAACTGATAAAGATGGTGGTATTATTGCTTTTGTATCAAATGGAAGTTGGATTGATGGAAACTCATTAGATGGTTTCCGTAAATGTTTGGAGCAAGAGTTTAGTTCTATCTATGTCTTTAATTTAAGAGGAAATCAAAGAACTATGGGAGAAATATCCCGAAAAGAAGGTGGTAAAATCTTCGGGTCTGGTAGCAGAACTCCAATCGCTATTACAATTTTGGTGAAGAAACCTAACAAAACCGAAGATAAAGCAACCATTTACTATACCGAAGTTGCCGATTATATGACCAGAGAACAAAAATTGGCTTTATGTGCCGAATATAAAGATGTTGCTAATACCAAAATTTCTTGGAAAGCCTTAAAACCAAATGAGCATAACGATTGGTTAAACCAACGAAGCGATTTATTTAGCTCTTTTATTCCTTTAGGCGATAAAGAAAAAGAAACAAAAAATATTTTTTCCATTTATTCTGGGGGATGCTCTACCAGCCGTGATAGTTGGATATATAACTATTCAACAGAATCTTTAGTTAATAATATTAACAAAACTTTTAAGTTCTATAACAACCAAAGAAAAATTTATATTGATAACTTAAAAAAGGATAATAAAAAAGTCCAAGATGTTATTGTTTATGACAAACAATATATTGTATGGACAGATACATTTTTAAGAGATTTAAAAAATAATGTGGAATATATATTAGATGAGAATAAAATATGCGATACATTGTATAGACCATTTTGCAAACAAAAGTTTTTATATGAAAAATATTGTATTCACAGAACATATCAAATGCCAAAACTGTTTCCTACGGTATTGCAAGAAAATTTATGTATTTGTGTTGCTCATAATAAAAATAGTAATCCGTTAATTACTAACAAAATTTCTGATTTGCATTTTAATGGTGATTCCCAATGTTTCCCTCTATACTATTATGATAAAAATGAGGGAAATATTGGCACATTGTTTGACCAAGGCAAAGAAAACTATGTTAGACGAGACGGTATAACCGACTTTATTTTAGAACAATGTCGTGAAAGATATGGATTTAAGGTTCAAAAAGAGGATATTTTCTACTATGTCTATGGCTTGTTGCACAGTTCTGACTATCGGGAACAATTTGCCGCTGATTTGAAGAAAATGTTGCCTCGTATTCCGTTAGTGAATGTTCCTGCTGATTTTTGGGCATTTAGCAAAGCAGGTCGTGCATTAGCCGAACTTCATCTAAATTACGAAACTGTTGCTGCTTATCCTGATGCCAAAATTATTGGTGCAGAAAGTGGCAAATTCCGTGTAGAAAAGATGAAATTTGCTAAAAAGGGCAAAGTTGATGATAAGACAACACTTATCTATAATTCATATATCCGTATTGAGAACATACCTTTGGAAGCATACGATTATGTGGTAAACGGTCGCTCGGCAATAGAGTGGATTATGGATAGATACCAAGTTAAGATTGATAAAGACAGCCAAATTAAAAATGACCCGAATGATTGGTGCGATGAACACAACAACCCTCGCTATATACTTGATTTAATTTTATCACTCATAACCGTCAGCATTGAAACAATGAAAATTGTTAAGAGCTTACCAAAACTGGAGTTTAGATAAGATGAAGAAAATGTGCGGAGAAAATGACAACATTGCAAAGAGAAGAAAAAGATAAATTGCAAACATTACCAAGATTCGCAATAAAAAAATCATTGTTTGCAGAATCAATACTTGATTTAAACGAATTTTTCTTATATAAAATAAGCAGATAATTTTTTTAGGAGTCGCTTATAATGGATTTATTTGACCTTACAAATGTTGATGACCTTCCAGATAAAGTTAAGGAGGGTATTAATATTGATATGATGGCAACCAGAATCCTTGATTTGTTTGAATTAGCTCAAAGAGATTTAAGCCTTGATGAGTTAACCGTAGCCTATTATCGGAAATATAAGGACGAAGATACAGAAATAAGAAGTAAAAGACAAATTATGGGGAAAGTTTATAATATGTCTCGTGAGCGGAATCCTAAAATCAAAAGCGTTGAAGGCAAAAAAGGAGTTTACACTCTTTGTAAGGAAAATACTGAAGATGAACAGAGAAATTGATAAAATTTGAGGCAAGAAAATGGTGTTTCACTTTCTTGCCTCAGATTCGTAAAACAACCGAAGTTATTTCACAAAGCGACATTTATGATTTATACACAGGTTATTTGAAAAATCAAGAAAAAAGTGAAACGTAACTTTAACGGAGAAAAATAATGGCTGAAAAGCGTTATACTCCGTCAGGATACCATTGGGTATGTAGAGCATACATTCATCTTAAAGATGGTAGTATTCTATATGCATCTCAATGTGGCAAAAGAGCGTTTTGCTTTTTAGTTCCTGACGAGAAATAAGATAAAAGGTAAGGTGCTTATTTGTACCTTACCTTGCTCTATGTCTTAAATTTCTCCGATATTTTGAAAGATAATATAATGGTAAATCAGATTCATACTATGAAAGATAAAGAAACTGGAACTTGGTATAATAAGCAAGATGGAGCTAAAAGAGCTTCCAATGCTGGCTTTGCGACACAAAAAGAAGCTGCAGATGCAGCAAGGAATATCGCTATTAATCAGGGTTTAGAACATTCAATTCACCGTGCTGATAATAATCAAATCCGTGAGAAGAATAGTTATGGTAACGACGATTACCCTCCTAAAGGTTAGACAAACAGGAAGAGAGAGGCTTTATAGCCTCTCTCTTCCTGTTTGCATTTTTCAAGTAACTATACGCTGTCGGATAGATGATTTTAAATAGCTTAGCAATACTAAGCTATTATCATAAGCAATGAACAGGAAAAACATTATTGTCATTACACAAACAAAAAAACTTTGCTGAGGAACTACCAAACACTTTGGTATAATGAGCTCAACAGCTTATGAAGACTTGAAAAACAATTAAAAGATTCACTGAATCTTAAACAGAATCTATTATTATGTCCCAAAGTTTTAAGTGATGTAAAGATGGATGGATTTACAGATTTAGAAGGAGTGGCGTAAAATGACAAACGAGTTTAATTTTTTAATATATAAGACTCCTGATAAAGACGTGAAAGTCAATGCTGTTATCAAAGATGATACAATATGGCTCACGCAAAAATCTATGGCGGAATTATTTGGTGTCCAGACACCAGCTATCAGTAAGCATTTGAAAAATATCTTTGAAGAAGGAGAACTTGAAGAACACGTGGTTATTTCCAAAATGGAAATAACCACTCAACACGGTGCAATAGCTAACAAAACACAAACTTCTGAAACCAATTTTTACAATCTTGATGCTATTATATCTGTGGGATATAGAGTTAATTCAATTCAAGCTACACATTTCAGAATCTGGGCGACAAAAGTTCTTAAAGAATACATCCAAAAAGGTTTTGTTTTGGATGATGAACGGTTGAAACAAGGAAAAGATGCTTTTGGAAAAGACTATTTTCGTGAATTATTGGAGAGAGTTCGTTCAATCAGAGCGTCCGAACGTCGTATCTATCAACAAATTACAGATATTTTTGCTGAATGTTCTATTGATTACGATAAGGATTCGCAAATAACACAAGATTTTTATGCCACTGTGCAAAACAAGTTCCATTATGCCATTACGGGGCAAACAGCGGCAGAAATCATTTACACGAAGGCAGACCATACTAAAGAACATATGGGGCTGACAACTTGGAAACATTCACCCAATGGCAGAATCTTGAAGTCAGATGTATCTGTTGCTAAGAACTATTTGCTTGAGAAAGAAATTCAACGCTTAGAACGAACAGTTTCTGGATATTTTGATTATATTGAAGACTTAATTGAACGTGAAAATACTTTTACGATGCAAGAGTTTGCTAAAAGCGTCAATGAGTTTTTAGCATTCCGCAAGTATGACATTCTCCCTGAGGGCAATAAAGGTAAAATATCTCAAAAACAAGCCAAAACCAAAGCAGAAAAAGAATATGACGTATTTAATAAAACCCAACAAATAGAATCTGACTTTGATAAAGAAGTAAAGAAATTACTGAAACAGGACAAGAATACCAATTAATTAGATAATTTTCTTGATTAATGCACGAGCGTGTTCAATATTGCCCTTCATCTCGCCTTTACTGAAAACACAGCCTGAGCAACCAAGAACAGTATCACATCTTTTGCATTTGTTGGCAATAATTTCAGAAATTGCTTCTAGATGTTGTATAATTTCAGCATTCTCTTGTTCTCGTAATGTTTTCAAATCTTCTTTTGTCATTTTACTTTTCGTCATTTCTTAAATAGCTATACACAGTTGGGCGGGAAATTTTGAAGTGCTTGGCAATATGAGCGATAGGCATTCCTTGCTTGTAAAGTGTGGTTAGTTCTGTAACCTGTTCGGTGGTTAGCTTAGGCTGACCGCCTTTATACTTGTTGTGCAGCTTAGCAAGAGCAATTCCCTCTCGCTGGCGTTCCAATATTAAATTGCGTTCCAACTCTGCCACTGCTCCAAGCATAGTCATCATCATTTTTTGATATGGGTCTTGTTTTTCATTTCCTTTGAAAGTCAAGTTCTCCTTATGAAAAACAATTGTTGCTCCTTTTGAGGTAATTTCTTCAACCAGATTTAACAAATCACGAGTATTACGAGCCAAACGGCTCATTTCGTGAATGTTGATAATATCTCCTGAACGAATATTTGAGAGCATCGCTTGCAATTGGGGGCGGTTGGTATCCTTACCGCTAACTTTCTCTTCATATACCCTGTCGCAAACAACATCTCTTAACTGACGTTCGATATTTTGTTCAATCGTAGAAACTCTTACGTAGTTAAAAATCATCATTCAATCCTAAATATGTAAAATTCATATTTGAGAATATATTTTACAATTGTAAAATTATCAAGCGAAATGATTTAGATTTTACACTTTTGTAAATGTAAAAATAGGGTATAGTTGAACGTTACAGTAAAATTAGCTTTGAGGATGATTTTATATGTTCCTTTTTATAAAATTACTGGAAATATGCTATTATTGGTACTTATTAATTCAATGGTAAGAGACTTTGTGCGTCAGTCGTATTATAAGGTTCCCAATGAATAGCTTCTTTTGCATTATTTATAATTTCAAGTATCCATTCTGAATCTGCATCAAAAAAAGGATTACTGCTTTTTAAATCATTAAATTCTTTTTCAATAGAATCTATCAACAAAGAAACAACTTCTTTTTTTCTAATTTTTTTAATATCTTTATTATCTTTGGATATTTCCCATAATTCACCTATCCGTTCAGCAACATCTTTATCTCTTATGCGAGAACAATAAGCACAAGACGAAACATATTCTAATCTCTTTGATAAAAAGGTTAAATGTAAGAATCCTGACGGAGCAATTTGAATTAAATCATCATCTTGTAAGTTCTCGGCTTCACACCGTTCAGAAAATATCATTTTATTTTTAAGCAGATATTTTAAAGTATTCATTATGTCATCGTGTAAAAAACCATATTTTTCCAACTTATCAATCACTGTATTACAATAGAAAAAACCTTTTAAAAGTTTATCGCCCTGATTGGAAAAATTTTTGTTCAAAAATAGTAAGCATTGCAGAATTAAAAAACTATTATGTTTTTTCGCATTATTTAAACTTCCGTATATATTAGTAATTATACTTTTTTCAGTATAATACTTGTAACTACCTCGCATAATAGCTCTAATAAGCTCATTCTCAGCAACTTTAATTTCATTATTTGTACATTCATTAGAATAATCAGAACTTATAAATTTCTCCGCATCAACGTGTCCTGATTTTAAAATCTGAGAGAAGACATTTAATACGGCCCTTATATTGTTATTTGACAATGCACCAAGAAGTCTTTTTCCATTATCTTTAGAGATTAACTTAAAAATTGATGTAAAATAATCTTGTAGTTTGTCTGGACTATATTTAACAATTGCACCACTATGCAAAATAGCCTCTAAATCCCCATCACATTCTTCTTTAATCTTTTGGGCTGCCAAAATTAAACGTCTTGAAATAATTCGTTGCAAATAAGGAGGAGTGATATAAAAATTACTACTATTCACAAAAGCGTCCAAAGGTGGTTGACTTTTATATGTTTCATACGTTGTATCTCTTAAATCCATTAATCCCAATGATTTCGTTTCATCCAATAGCCATTTTGCAACTTGAAAAATTTTTAATTGTACTTCAGAATCTTGCCTATCAACATTATCAAAGACTACGATGATAGTAATACCTTTTTCCCCTGATAAATAACGAGAAAGACAGGTTAGATACATTTTTTTGTCATTTTGCCATTCTAATAAATCATTTGCCAATCTTTCTTTGTATTTCTCCTCAGAAATACCTTTCAACATATTATATTGAACTCTCCTACGATTTATTTCTGTAGCAAAAACATTTTCTATTTCATCAAGAATGTTAATTCCTTGTATTGCAGCATTTTTTTCAATTTCTTCAATAAACTGCTTTGCAACCCAATCTTCTAATATCTCTTTTGTTTCGTAACCAACATTGAAGTTTATAAAAGCCCAAATAGAATTTTTTCTAATTTCTTCATCCAATAGTTTAGCATAAAACCTTTTTATGAATAGTGATTTTCCAGACCCAACAGCCCCTATTATTAACTGCATTTTACTTGTGTTATGAAATGAGCTAATATGCCTTTTTATCTCATTATTTAGTTCACAATCTTTTGAAGAATTTGAATTAAGAAGATTATACTTATTTTCTAATAAACATAATCTACTTTTAAGCATTGCCTCTAGTTCTCTATCAAAATCATTCCTATCAGATGTTGAAACATATGCTTTATCTATAATTTCATCAATATTACTTTCATCATTATCAAAATATAAATCAATCAAACGTGATAATATTCCTGTACCAAAAAAAGGATTAGGTTCAACAGGAATCATAGCTCGTCTTATTCCTCCACGAATATTCATTGCGGAATAATACTTCTCAGATGGAGAATTTCTTTCCAAACAATCTTTAGAATAAGAATCTAATGCATCAAAATTTATAAAATTATATACTTTATTTATATCTGAAGCGTTAGGAATAACATTATTAATATCCATAATAATATCAGAATCGTTATCCCATATTCCAAAAGCAAATTGCACACCATTACTTGCAATAATGTACTTTGCTGGATTAACCCCTGATTTATATTTTTTATTTAACTCTAATGCATATAATTTTGCTTCTTCAATAGCGAGCTCAATAGGTTTATCTGGAGATTTTGCCTCAACAACGACAACAGGCAATGTATTTACAAATACAGTAAAATCAGGGAAATAGCCACTTTGAAATTTACTACCCTTTCCAATATTAAAAGAAGGGACATAATTTTTAGCTTTAATATTAACATTAGGAATGTTAAATATTTTCTCTAAAATTGGAATGATTATTTTATGTTCAACGTCTCCCTCTGTAAGACAATCTGCATTGTCGTATTTTAATCTTAAAAATGCATTATGAATATCTGGTAATTTTTTCTTCTTAATAAATCTGCCCATTATAACCTCCATTACTTATAGCTAATTCTAAATGGAAATAAATAAAATACAACAGCATTATGATATTCACATAAAAGACTTAATTAAATTTTATTAGTCATAAAAATTAAACTAAAAATGAACTGATTAATAATTGTTTCATAAATAGTCATCATTTCACGTATCAAACTTTGTGGGTTATACTTTTTGGGGGATTAAGTGTTACTTAATAAGCGATGTTAAATCTGTTTTACCAAAAGATAAATATAAGATGTAGGAAACTACACATTTTGATTATTCTATAATTGTATTATGTTGATGTTGAGGGTGTGTAAAAAAACGATGTTTTTTTACCTATTAGATTTGCGAATCGTTAGAGTGATTGAGATTAGCAGTGAATTTAAAATTTTGCCAAGGTTGATGTCGAGGGTTCGAATCCCTTCACCCGCTCCAATTCAAAGCCACCTTTTCAGGTGGCTTTTTTGTGTTTTAAAGACTGGGAGTTATATAACATTACATATGCATTTTTTTTGTCTAAATGTGTGGCGAAAATGTTTGCTTTATCGGTTTGGTTGTGTTATATTTTTTCAATCAAATATATATAATTATGCCTATTAGGTTGTGAAATGTGGTGAACAATAACTTAAAAAAAATACCATATGCAAAAGACAATTATCGGGGTAAAGACCGTGCGAGGCATGGCAGCCCTATGGGAATCAGGCGGTAATGACGGTCAGAGAGGTGTTGCTCGTTTGATTGCGAAAGCGGACGGATCAATGCCGGTTTCTCTTTTTATTAACTACAAAGAGGATAACATTAACGGTAATCAGGCGTTGGTTGCCGTTCACAAAAACTTTTTTGTGGCAGACGGAGAGCAGGGAGAAAACCAGATTGTTACCATCTATCGAATAAAGGAAATATCGATAGAAAAGGAGATAAAAATCGTTCTCTCAAAATTTAACCGTTGTTTTAACGGGCAGTGGGAAGAACCCTTGGTTCATAACTTAAGGTTTCTGGCTGATGCGGTCAAACAGAAACTTTCAGCTCTTGACTGCAGGCAGCCTTATTATGTATTTGCTCCTTATCCGCCAAGGCGGAAGTGACGGAAAAAGACAGGAATCGTTTGTATTAAAAAACGGTTCCTGTTTTTTATTTGATATTTAAGATTAAATTTATCTCAATAATTGTATAATAGGATGTTCAATAAACGGAGAAGTTGGGATGGGTAATCTGTTTAACAAGGAGCGGCTCAAGATATTCGGTTGGTATAAACGCGAAAGGACCAAACTGGAAAAATGGTATGAACTGAATGAAAAAGTTCGTTTTGGATTGGTCGGTTTTGCCAATATGGCGATGCGTTATGTCTTTTTTGTGGCGACAGGGATGATTTTTTCAACCCTTCATTATCAGATTGTGTTGTTACTGACGTGGTTTCTGTCTTCCTTTATTGCATTTGCGGCCTATAAGATATTGGTATTCAACACGGTTGGGAACCATGTGAGAGAATATCTGAAAAGCATAATGATCTGGTCGTTGAGTTATCTTCTTAATGCCGGCATATTGGAAGTTTTGGCCGGATGGCTGGTGCTGAACGTTTATTTGGCTCAAGCGGCGGCCATTGCCGTCATTATGGTGATAAATTATGTTCTGTTCAAATATTTTGCCTTTAAACAACCGAAGCCGCAAACGCGATGGGAAAAAATACTGGATTTTTTCAATGTATTCAGTTGATTAAAAAAAGCCCTCAAACGAGGGCTTTTGAGATATCGGAGCGTTTATGTCAAGCTTCTTTGGCTTTGAAGTAGTCTTTCGGTTTGGTGTTCCATTCAACGCATTTCCAATTTTTGTCGGTGTCTTCTTTTTCAAAGATACAGACATTTCCGGTACCGACTTTAATATCGTGTTCTTTTGTAAATTCGGCAAAGTTTCCGGTAAGATAGGGAGCAAAACGGATGATGCCGTTGCTGGAGACGATAAGTATCGTTTCGTTATGGAAGTTTTTAAAAGCTTTTTCTCCCCAAAGCAGCCAATTGTTTATGATTGCCTGCGGATCGACTTTCCAGCCGTCAGGGACAATAGCATCTTTGTTCCATTTATCGAGGGCATCCTGTCCGATACGGGCGATAACTTCTTCTTCCGGTTTGTTTTCATCCGGGCCGTAATCAACCTCGCGGAAGGATTCGTCCAATTCCAAAGGAATGGTGCATCCCATGGCTTCAATCGCCAATTTTGCGGTTTCGACGGTTCGTTTTAACGGTGCTGCGAAAGCTTTTGCCGGGATAAGATTCCTGTCTTTCAGATAACGGCCGACATTCGTTCCTCGTTCCGTTTCAGTCAAAGGCAAATCGGTACGGGCGCCGACACGGGTAATTATATCGCCTTTGTTAAAAGTGTTGCCGTGACGGGCGATGATGATTCTGGTTGTCATAGTTCATTCTCCTTAAAATTCACCACATTCGGCCAAAACGGCTTCAACTCTTGCGACATCTTCGGGCGAATCAACACCGGAAAGGGACGACATCTTTTGGAAATTCCGGTAATCGACTTTGACACAACGAACTTTAATGCCGTTTTCAATCCAGCGAAGCTGTTCCAAGCCTTCCAGCTTTTCATAGACACCTTCCGGAAGTTTGGCAATCTTATCAAGAATATCCATACGATAGCCATAAAGTCCGATTTGGCGATAAACCGGCGACGTGGTTTGAGCCGTCCGCACCTTTTCTTCTTTGCGGATTGCCGGGATAATGTTTTTAGAAAAGTAAAAGGCATCGCCTTCACTATTGAACACCGCGGTTGTTCCGCTAAAGGGCGTGGTCTTTTTGTGTTCGCGGAGATTATCCAGTTCTTTCCAGCTGAGGTTGACAACGGGGGTAACGGTTTCGACCCGGTTGTCTTTGTAATATTCACCGATGACGGCCTCAATAAACCAGGTTGGGCAGATGGGGTTGTCTCCTTGGAGGTTAACGACAAACTCCGGCTTTTCGGGCATGGAATGCGCCAGTTCTACAATGCGGTCGGTTCCGGTGAGGCAGTCGGGCGAAGTCATCATCGCTTTCATATTATGTTGGTTGCAAAAATCGATAATGCGCTGGTCATCCGTTGCGATAACCGGTTCACATCCTTCAAACTTGGCGGCAGCTTTTAAGGCGTTTTCCCATACGCGGAGCAACATTTCCTTGCCGGCTATTTTAGCCAAAGGTTTGCCCGGAAAACGAGTGGAGCCGTAACGGGCCGGAATACCGATAAGAGTTTTCATCTGAAAGTCCTTTCTAAATTAACCATGATGCTTAATCCTAGCGAAATAGCGTGTAAAAGGCAAATAAATAAACTAAGATATACATCTTGCGATTTAGAACTTGGCAATCTTGCCAAATTGATTATACTTAAAAACAGGTTTGGGAGGAAGATGATGAAATATCCTATACTTGTACATGAGTTTTCATTTAATAAAATCAAAAACGGAAGCCGAAAAGTCGGGGTACATCTGCTTGATAAGAAAAGCCAGCAGGTTAAACTGCATGATATTCTGGAAATGCATAACCGGGCTAACGGCGAAGTTATCGAATGCGAAGTGAAGGGAATCGCGATTTTTGATAATTTTAAAGACTTGGTCGAGGCCTTGTCGCCTCAGGCGCTGGGGTATGACAGCGAAGAGGAGGTCTTAATCCGCTTAAACCGGATGTACAGCATAGATTTGCAGAGGGAGCTGAATGCGGTGGCTTTTTTTATTGCGCCGTCGTTTGTTAATATGCGGCGATTGGACCGCGGTGCACTGGAAAGAGAATAATTAAAAAAATTCCTTGCAAATTGAAACAGAAGTTATTAATAAAGAATTGTTTTAAAAAGTTTACGGATGAGTGGCAGAGAGGCTGAATGCGCGCGACTCGAAATCGTGTATACGGGGTGACTCGTATCGGGGGTTCAAATCCCTCCTCATCCGCCAATTAAAAAACGCCCTAAATAAGCTGGGCGTTTTTTTTGTCGGATGAATCCGTTCAAACATCGCCGCAGGCTTGTTTTCACGGGGAGGGATCCGAGGTTTCATAGTTTCGCCGCAGTCGCTGCCGCTTTCTTTGCTTAACGATGAAAAGCTAGGGATACGCGTCAAAAACCTGACGTTGGTCAGCTTTTTGCCTCTATCCCGGCTCCTCATCCGCCATTTTGATTAAAAAGACGCTTGAAAACAGCGTCTTTTTTCGTATCCGGTGGAAACACGGGCTTTGCAGGCAGTTGATTTTGCCGAAATGACTATGGTAAGCTCGTTTTGTTTTAGAAATCGTTAAATCTCCAAGATTAAGCAAAGGTTTTGATTGTTCATCCGTCGCGGGTGAGAGTATTTTATCGAAGATATTTTCTTGCTTTTTAGGAAGTTCTGAGAGTGGTTATCATATCATAACCAAGGTGCCGATAGTGATTAATATACAGCCGACGATTGTTTTTAGAGACAAGGTCTCGTTTAGAAACACGACGGCCAGGATGACCGTCAGGACGATGCTGAATTTATCGACCGGTACGACCTGGGATGCATTGCCGAGCTGCAAAGCTTTAAAGTAGCAGAGCCAAGAGGCGCCGGTTGCCAGTCCCGAGGCAATCAGGAACCACCAGTTTCGTTCGGAAATTTCGGGAAGCTGTTTATAGGTTCCGGAAAACAGCACAATTCCCCAAGCCATAATCAAAATTATAATCGTTCGGACGGCCGTAGCCAAATTGGAATTTACGCCATCCAAGCCGATTTTGGCCCAGATTGATACCAATGCGGCGAATACGGCTGATAAAAGTGCAAAAATGAACCACATTTTTTATTCCTTTTTTTATTTCTTTACATTTAACGGCAGCGTTATTTCAAAAGTTGTTCCCCGGCCTAACTCGCTTTCTACGCTGATTGTTCCTCTATGAAGTTTGACAATGGTTTCTGCCAGCGATAAGCCAAGTCCCAGCCCTTTTTGATGGCGCGATTTTTCGGCTTGCCAAAAGCGGTCGAAGATATGATTCAGGTCTTCTTTTTTTATGCCTATACCGTTGTCTTTTATTTGGATTTTGACAGTTGAGTGTTGTTTGGTCAAGGATATGATGATTTTTTTGTTTTCAGATGTGTATTTAATGGCATTGTCAAGCAAAATGCAGAGCAGCTGTTGTATCATCACTTTGTCTGCGACAATTTCGATGTCGTTGTCGACGCCGGTTATGGTGAAGGTTTCGGGAGGGCATAAACCGGAAACGGATTTGACGACAGAAATCGTCAGCCGGTTGATGTTAACGCGTTCTTTATGCATAATGGCGTTGGAATTGTCATATCGGGCAATAGCCAAAAGCCGGTCCACCATATCGTTCATCTGTTGTATTTCTTCTTTTATTTCCCGGATGGTATCCTGTTTATGGGGATTATATTCCAACAGTTCGGTATATGAGTATAAGATGGTCAACGGAGTACGAAGTTCGTGTGCGGCGTCGGAGACGAACTGTTTTTGCTTTAGGTAGCTTTGTTCTATGTATTTCATAGAGCGTGCGGCAAAAAAGCTACTGGTAAGGTATGCGACCAATATCATTATAAACGCCGCACTCAGAGCTATTTTTATATAAGCCCGGGCATTTTTGCGTACGGGGGTATAATTGGCGAGAACAAATATTTCCATATTGCGGGAGGGGGAAAGCTGCAGCTCGTCCTTGATAAGAATAAAATACCATTTTTGTTTGTTGTGCTTTATGTTTTCGTGATAGATTTTTCCGAGCTTATAGTTTTTGTTCAACAGCCGTTGTTCCAGTCGTTCGGCGACGGCAGAGTTTCCCGGTTGTTCCGCTCTGATGATTTTTTTATCGGCAAACCAGTAGGTAAAATTATGAAGGGTCGTTATATCGGTGTTGACTCTGTGGATTTCCGGTTCGTCTACGCCTTTGCGAATCGTCTCCCTGGCTTCCCAGAGTTCTTCCGTAAGGTAGTCGCGCAGGCTGTCTTGCAGCATTTTTATGCCGGTATGTCGATAGGCTATATAACTGGCTGCAAATCCGATAAACAAAATGCAGGCAATTATGACGGTATATTTTAAAATCAAGGCTCTGCGAATTTTTTCTATCATGATTTTATTTCCATTTTGTAGCCAATGTTTTTAATCAGCTTTATTTCAATTTGGGGAAATTTTTTCAAATTCTTACGCAATGTATAAATGTGCGAATCCAGACTTTCCATATTCGTATCGATTTTGTCGCTCCATATTTTTTCAAAAATGGCAGTTCGGGGAAGAATGTTGTTCAGGTTTAGAAAAAGCATTTCAAAAAGGGCGAATTCTTTTTTGCGCAGGTGCAGCTCTTGTTCGTTGCAGCGAACGGTATTGAGGTCTCGGTTGATTTCAATTCCTTCCTGGGCGTAGATTTGGTCGACGAAGGGTTTGTTTTTGCGGCGGCAAACGGCATGGAGCCGGGCAATCAATTCCTTTATTTTAAACGGTTTCACGATGAAGTCGTCTGCCCCGCTGTTCAGGGCCCGGACGCAGTCATCCAGTTCTCCTTTGGCCGTTACAAAGACAATGCCGCCCTGAAAAGCGTATTTGTTTCGCAGCAACCGGCAAATTTCTATGCCGTTCATTTCCGGCAGCATCCAGTCGAGAATGATGACGTCGTAACAAGCTTCCCGATTGTCTTGTATCAGCATAACGGCTTCGGTGCCGTCCTGGGCCCAGTCTACGGAACATTTTTCATACGTTAACAGTTCCCGGGTTGCTTTACCGAGTTTTACGTCGTCTTCTACGAGCAGAATTTTCATTTTGTCTCCTTATCTTGTGCAACAGCATCATATTGTGAACGGACGTCAAAAGTAAATGAATTTATTTCAAATTATTTTCAAAAATTTCAGATTTATTTCAGTTTGCACCTTTATTCCTCCGATAAAGTTTGTTGTAACCGGGGAGTAACCATATGTCTGTCGTATTGTCGAAGTCTTTGAAAACGGAATTATATCGTAAAGCGGTACATTTAAGCTCTTTGTGGATGTCGCTGTTTATTTTTTTGGCGGATCGAAACGTGAGCATTGTCACTTTTTCATTGCTGCTGGCGTTGAATTTGATTGTTGAGTATGCGGCATATCGTAAAACAGCCGTCGTCGGGGATTTGTTTCGCAGAATGTTTATCCGAACCTTGCGGAATCGGGAAGTGTGCCGCGAGCGGTTTGTTCCCAGCGGTTCGGTGTATATTTTGGCGGCGGCGCTTATCGTTTCGGTTTGTTTTACTTCCAGGGCCGCAGCGGCGGCAATGAGCGTGGTGCTGGTGGCGGACACTTGTGCGGCGCTGGTAGGCAAGGTTTGGGGAACTTATCGTTTTTCCAGCGGCAAGTCCATTGAAGGCGCTGCTGCTTTTTTCAGCAGTGCGGTTTGGGTGATTGTTTTATTTTTTCCGACGGTTTCGCCGCTGATTGTTTTTACGGCAGCGTTATTGGCTGCAGCAGCGGAGTTTTTTGAGAAGGAAACGGGAATCGATGATAATTTTGCGGTTCCGCTGGTATCGGGATTTGTGCTTAATTTAATTTCTTTATAAGGTACGCGACATATGAGCAAGACAAAGTTTATCCTAAGTTCGACGGCATTTACGGCGGTTATCAGCGCTTATTTTTCTTTTATGCTGAACATCAAGTTTTGGCAGTTTGCTTTTGAGCGAATCGAAATAAGCAATTTTACGGTTGCAATTTTTGCCATGACATTGCCATTTTTTATTTTTATTCCGTTGTTTTGGTTCTTCAGCCTGATTGTGGTGCCTTATATCGGCAAGCCGTTGATAATGCTTCTTTTGGTTTTGTCGGCGGCGTCCGATTATGCGCTTCAGAATCTGGGCATCGTTATCAATTCCGACATGATACGCAATTTTGCCGAGACTAACCTGCGCGAAGCGACGGATTTAATAACGTTGCATGCCGTTTTTTACGTCTTGATTGTCGGGGTTATTCCCGCAGTTTTGGTTTATCGTACGGAGATACGTTTCCAGACTCCGGGCCGGGAAATCCGCAACCGGCTGATTTGTTTTTTAATCGGCTTATTGTCGGTTGGTGCCATTGCTTCCGTTTCATATAAGGAATATGCGTCTTTCGGTCGCAACAATAAGCAGGTCCGTTATTATATCAATACGTTTAACTATATTTATGCAGTGGGTCGCTACTATAAGCGGGCGATGGATGCCGGACGAAAGTTTGTCATCCTGGACGATGCACCGCGGATTGTCGCCGATAGAGAACGCAAGCCCAGGGTTATGGTCTTGATTGTCGGCGAAACGGCCCGGGCACAGAATTTTTCGCTTTACGGTTACGGACGGGAAACGAATCCGCTGCTTTCAAAAAACAAGGAGATTGTTACCTTTGGCGACGTCAGTTCGTGCGGAACCGCGACGGCAGTTTCTCTGCCTTGTATGTTTTCGCATCTGACCAGAAAAAATTTTGACGTTACGGATGCCCAATATACACAAAACCTATTGGATATTGCCAAGGCTTCAGGTTATGACGTTTTCTGGAAAGACAATGACGACGGCTGCAAAAAGGTGTGCGACCGGGTAGGTAAAATCGATGCCAAGGTTGGCAATAAACAGCCGTATTGTTTCGGAAGTTATTGTCATGACGACATTTTGTTGGACGGGTTGAATAGTCGTTTGAGTGCCGTTACCAAAGATACGGTTATCGTTTTGCATATGATGGGCAGCCACGGCCCGACCTATTACAAGCGTTATCCGGATGAATTCAAACGCTTTCAACCGGCCTGTGATACGGCGAATCTTCAAGATTGTTCCCGTGAGCAGATTATCAATACCTATGACAATACGATTGTTTATACGGATTATGTCGTTTCTTCAGTTATCGATGTTCTCAAAAAACATGGGAATCTGCAAAGCGGGATGCTTTATGTTTCCGACCACGGGGAATCGCTGGGAGAAAACAATATTTATCTTCACGGGCTGCCGTATGCCTTAGCTCCGGAAGAGCAAAAAAAGGTGCCGATGGTATTATGGCTGTCGGAGGCGGCGCTTCAGTCTTTAAAACTGGACCGGGCCTGTTTGGAACGTTATGCGGCTTCGGAAAAGTTTTCGCATGACAATTATTTCCATTCGGTTTTGCGGATGTTGTCAATAAAAACGACAGCCTATGATGCCGGTTTGGACGTTTTGCAGAAATGTGTCAAAGGCTGATGCCGTGTCCTTTCTTTCAGAAAAAAATTTGGGTAATGAAATAGGATTTAGTCCGGGTTTCAGCGCGGTTGACAAAAGGTGAATCACGATATACCCTGATGAACATCAGAAGCTATTATTAACTTTATAAATTTGTAATATGGAAAATTATTTTATCAAGGTTGACGGCAACCAGGTTGCTTTCGCCTCAGGACAAGATGACAAAAATCCGTTGTGTGTAAATTATTTGGCAAAGGGTTTGCTGGCAATTGACAACAACGTTTATGTCCGGAATGACGAGAATCGTTTTGAATATCGGGGCAATGTGGAACAGACCGCCGTTTTTGAAGATGAACCGGGCTGGTTTGTGTTGGCTAAGGAATTGTATTTCTGCAATGAGGAGGGCAAAGTATGCAAGGTCTCTCCATCTGCTTATTGGCAGCGTCTCACCAATATGTGGTATAATGAAGCCAATTTGATTATCATTGGCAACAGCGCCTATTATTTGTGGTGGCAGGAGAAAGCTCCCCGGCGGATTTTTCAAAAAGCGGAACTCGAATTAATCGTTGTAACGGATGAATGCGAGTTTTGGCATCTTAAAGGCAGCGGAAGCGTCGTCAAAAAGTTTAAAGAGGAAGATTCTGCCGCGCAAAAATACGAATATTACGGGCCAGGCTATCTCCGGCTTAAAGACGATTTGTGGCTGATGGGCGAACATCTTTGGCAGGCCAAGGACGGAAATTGTTTTGATTTCGGTTATTACGAACGAGTAGCCGATGTTCATTATGATGAGCATCGTGATATCATTTCCGTCGAGATGGGATATTTTGACACTGAACAGCGCGAAGATTTGCGCTATACCGATTATTACATCAAAAATGAATTTGGTTTTTATGTAAAGAAGGAGTGGTAGTCGAATGTCGTAAACAAAAGGGGTTCTTTTGACAAAGAGCCCCTTTCGTTTGTCTGCGTTTTTTTATTTTTCTTCCAGTGCGCCTACGATTTCTTCGGTGACTTTTTTGGCGTCGCCGTAGAGCATAATGGTGTTATCCGCATAAAACAGCGGATTGTCGACACCGGAATAACCGCTGTTTAGTGAGCGTTTGACGAAGAAAACGGTTTTGGCTTTTTCCACGTCCAAGACCGGCATACCGTAAATGGGGGAGCCCAGATCGGTCTTGGCCAGCGGATTGGTTACGTCGTTGGCTCCGATGACATAGGCAACGTCTGCGGTGGCAAATTCCCGGTTGATTTCTTCCAGTTCAAAAACGTCTTCATAGGGAACGTTCGCTTCGGCGAGGAGGACGTTCATATGTCCGGGCATACGTCCGGCCACCGGATGGATAGCGAATTTTACTTCTACATTATAAAGATTATGTAAGTCCTGTGCCATTTCTCTCAGTACATGCTGTGCCTGGGCAACGGCCATACCGTATCCGGGGACGATGATGACTTTGTTTGCATTTTCCATAATAAAAGCGGCATCTTGCGGATTTCCCGCTTTGGCTATTTTGGCGTTTGCATCGTCATCCGCGCGGTGGGACGACGTTTCGGCTCCGAAACCGCCAAGCATAACACTCATTAAAGACCGGTTCATTGCCTTAACCATAATGTATGACAAAATGGCTCCGCTGGCGCCGACGATTGCGCCGACAATAATCAGCAGCACGTTGTTGAGGGAGAAGCCAATTCCTACGGCAGCCCAGCCGGAATAAGAGTTCAAGACGGAAATGACGACCGGCATATCGGCGCCGCCGATGGGAATGATAAGGAGGAACCCCAATACGATGGCCAGTCCGGTCAGCCAATAAAACATTTCGGTATCGCCGTTGATTACGAAAATGACGCATACGGCAATGACCGCAATCGCCAGGAACAAGTTAAGCAATTGCTGGCGCGGAAAGACAATCGCTTTGGCCGGTATAAGTCCCTGGAGTTTGGCAAAGGCTATCATAGAGCCGGAGAAAGCTACCGCACCGATAATCAGGCCTAAAGACGCTTCGGTTCTGGCTTCGGAACCGGCCAGAATTTCGGCCAGGGAAATAAATACGGCAGACAGTCCGCCCAATCCGTTGAATGCGGCAATCATTTGCGGCAGGGACGTCATTTTGACTTTTAGGGCAAAATAGACACCGACCATGGCTCCCAGGATTATGACGCCGATGGTCAGGGCAATATCGCTGACCAGCGGAGAATAGAGCGTAATGATAATAGCGATGGTCATGCCCAGCATACCCAGCAGATTTCCCTCGCGTGCGGTTTTTGGGGAGGCCAGTCCGCGAATAGAGAGAATGAACAAAACGCTTGCCAGCAGATAAGAAAAAGGAAGCAGCCATTCAAACATTATTTTTTCTCCTTTTTCTTAAACATTAAGAGCATTCGGTGCGATACGGTGAAACCTCCGAAAATATTGACCGCAGCCAAAAAAACGGCGACCAGTCCTAAAATTTTCGGGGTATCCATCGTGGAGACGCCGGCCGTTATCAGGGCGCCGACGATGACGACGCCGGAGATTGCGTTGGATACGCTCATCAACGGCGAGTGCAGCGCAGGGGTCACGCCCCAGACCACAAAATAACCGACAAAGCAGGCAAGAACAAAAACGGTTAAAAGCATCCATAGACTCATATGCCTTCCTCCTACATTAAAAGTTCGCCGCTTTTGGCGACGCAGGTTTTACTGATGAGTTCATCATCATAATTAAAGACAATCTGTTTGGTTTCTTTTTGGTACATCGGCGCCAGAAAGTTATAAATATTTTGCGCAAACAAACGGCTGGCAGAAACGGGAAGTTCGGAAGCGAGGTTGCTGTTTCCGACAATGGTGACGCCGTTAACGTTAACGGTTTGATTGTCGATGGAACCTTCAACGTTGCCTCCGTTGGCGGCTGCCATGTCGATGATTACGGAACCGCGCGGCATATGTTCGATCATCCCCCGGGTTATCAAAACGGGAGCCTTTTTGCCGGGAATTAACGCCGTTGTGACGGCAATGTCGGTTTTGGCAAGCTGTTCGGCAACGGCAAGCTGTTGCTGCCGGCGGTATTCGGGAGAGGTTTCCTGGGCATAGCCGCCCGAGGTTTCGAAGGTTTCTGACGTTTTGACCTCAAGAAATCTGGCACCCAAAGATTCGACCTGCTCTTTAACCTGAGGACGTACATCGGATGCAAACACCTGAGCGCCGAGCCGTTTGGCCGTAGCAATCGCCTGCAAGCCGGCGACACCTGCGCCCAAAACGAGAACTTTGGCAGGGGAGACGGTTCCGGCGGCAGTCATCATCAAAGGGATGGCGCGGGGCAGCAGGTTGACGGCATTGATGACGGCTTTGTAGCCGGCAAGATTACTTTGTGAGGATAAAATATCCATACTTTGCGCCCGGGAAATACGGGGGAGCATATCGAGAGCAAAACAGGTCAGGCCTTGTTTTGCAAGTTCGGCAACACGGGCGGGATGGGCAAGCGCCTGAAAATTGGCGATAATTGTCTGGCCCGGCTTCAGCAGTCGGTCTTCGTCAGGGAGGGGCGCCCATATTTTCAGAATTATATCGGCATTCTGATAAGTTTGCGCCGCATCGGGCGCTATTTCGGCTCCTGCTTTGAGATAGTCGTCGTCGTCGAATCCGGAAGCGGTGCCGGCTGAAGTTTCTATTTTAACCTGAAACCCCCATTCGCTGTATTTTTTTACTTGTTCCGGCGTTACGGCAACGCGGTTTTCGCCAATGGTCGTTTCCCGGGGAATGGCAATAATCATTATCTGGCCTCGTTTTTTAACTTTATGTAAAACTAAGATAAATATAATGCTGCCAGATTTAATAAACAATAAGAAATGGATTTTTATGAGAAAACTGCTGCATTTATTTTTGATGTTTTTCAAAATAGGCTTGTTTACTTTCGGAGGCGGCTATGCGATGCTGCCGCTGCTGCAGGCCGAAATCGTGAAAAAGAGGCGCTGGGCGACGGATGAGGAACTGCTTGACTTGTACTCCATCGGGCAATGCACGCCGGGCATTATTTCAGTGAACGTTGCCACATTTATGGGGTACCGGCAGGCCGGCATTGCCGGAGCCTGCGCCGCTACCCTTGGCATGGTGATGCCGTCGTTGATTATTATCACGTTGTTGGCGGCGGTGCTTGACCGTTATATGCACAACCGTTATGTCAGTTATGCCTTTACGGGAATCCGCATTTGCGTCGTGGCATTGATTTTAGACATCATTTACGATTTGTGGAAAAAGGGAATTACCGATTATAAGGGAGCGGGGATTTTTGCGGGTGCTTTGCTGCTGCTCTTGGGCTTCAATTTGTCTGCGGTGTGGATTGTCATATTGGCCGGCATTGCGGGACTGGGGCTGAAAGGAGCTGCCGGAAAATGATTTATCTGCTTTTGTTTTATGAGTTTTTTAAAGTTGGTTTGTTTGCCATCGGCGGTGGTTTGGTTACGGTTCCCTTTTTGTTCGATTTGTCGGCAAAATACAGTTGGTTTACCACCAAAGAACTGGCAGACATGATTGCAATTTCCGAATCGACGCCGGGGCCTTTGGGCGTGAATATGGCTACTTTCGGAGGATTTCATGCTGCCGGAATTTGGGGCGGAATCATTGCGACTCTGGGGTTGGTTACGCCTTCGGTTATCGTTATTATCATTGTGGCCAAGCTGTTGGATAAGTACCAGTGCAATATCCGTGTTCAGCGGATATTAAGCGGGATACGCCCGGCAGTTATCGCCTTGATTTTGTTTGCAGGGCTGCAGATTGCCAAACTGGCGATTTTTGACGTTAAAACCGCAATCGTGTTTGCAGTGTTTCTGGGGATGATTCATTTTTGGAAAAAAAGCCCGATATTTTATCTGGTATTGGCGGCATTGGCCGGGATTGGCTTGCAGCTGTAAAAAAAATAAGGCCTCTTATGCAAAGAGGCCTTATTTTTAGAAATTTGAAGCTTAAATATCCAATGCTTTGCGGTAGGTTTCAAGAAGAAGCTCCTGCTCGTCGCGGTCGGCAGCGTTCATTTTGCGCAGTTTGATGACCGTTTTCATAATTTTAACGTCAAAACCGGCAGATTTGGCTTCTGCAAAGATATCGCGGATATCGGAAGCGATGGCGGCTTTTTCTTCTTCCAAACGTTCGATACGCTCAATCAGGGAGCGCAGACGGTCGACGGCTATTCCGCCTACTTCGGGGTTAGTTTCATCACTCATTTAAGAATCTCCTTAATTAAAAACGGGTTGTGTTGAAACTAGCAAAAATGATTGTTTTTTACAAGTAGTAATTTTTGTGATATGAGGGATGAAAAATAATAGCTTATTAACTTATTCTCGTATATAGTAAGCGCAAAAGAATCTTTTAATTTTAAGGAAAATTAATATGCCTCAGGATACTCATACTAAAATTCTTGCGACCATAGGACCGTCTTCGGCTACGCGTGAACAAATTGAAAAACTGATAGACGCCGGTGCGGACGCTTTTCGGATTAATTTCAGCCATGGCACGCATGAAGAGCATAAAGAGAGGGTCAAGATTATCCGTCAGCTGGAAAAGGAAAAAGGCCGTTTTATTTCCATTCTTGCAGATATGCAAGGCCCAAAACTGAGAGTCGGCGTTTTCAGGGAAGACAAGGTTTTGTTGAAAGAGGGGCAGACGTTTGTCTTGGATATGAGTCCGGAGCCGGGAGACGACAAACGCGTGACCCTGCCGCATAAAGAAATTTTTCAAGCCTTGCAGCCGGGAGACGATTTGTTGGTTAACGACGGGTATATCGTTTTGCATGTTGAAAGCTGCAACGCGACTTCTGCCGTAACCAAGGTTAAGGTCGGCGGTTATATTTCCAGCCATAAAGGCGTTAATCTGCCGAATACGCATTTGCCGATTTCTGCCATTACCGAAAAGGACCGTGAAGACTTAAAGTTTGCGCTTAAGCTCGGCGTAGACTGGATTGGCTTATCCTTTGTGCAGTCTGCGGAAGATGTCCGTGAAGCCAAACAGCTGATTGACGGCAAAGCCTGGCTGATTTCCAAGCTGGAAAAACCGAGTGCAATTGATGAACTTGACGAGATTATCCGGCTTTCCGACGCAATTATGGTTGCCCGCGGCGATCTCGGCGTGGAATGTCCGATTCAAACGGTCCCCGTTTTGCAAAAGAAAATCGTTTCCGCCTGCCGCCGATATGCTCGTCCGGTTATTGTGGCAACTCAGATGCTGGAATCGATGATTAACAATCCGAATCCGACCCGGGCAGAGGTGTCCGACGTGGCTACGGCTGTTTATGACGGTGCTGATACGGTTATGTTGTCGGCGGAAACTGCGGCCGGAAAATATCCGACGGAAGCGGTCAGAATGATGCATGGCATCATTTCTCAGGTTGAGGCAGATCCGTTGTTCTTTGAGATGATGCAGAATTCCCGTCGTCACCCCTGTGCGGCAGGCGAAGCTGATTCCATCACCTATGCGGCCAGCGAACTTTCTTGCGTTTTGAAGGATGTTAAAGCCATTGTTACTTATACCACCTCCGGACTGACAACTTTTCTGACGGCTCGTGAGCGTCCGTATTTGCCGATTTTGGCTCTGACGCCGGATTTGGAGGTAGCCCGCCGGTTGGTTTTGGTTTGGGGGGTGAAGCCGTTTATCAATAAAGAAAGCTTCAAGAGTTTTGACAAGGTTGAAGATTGCGCAGTTAAAACGGCGGTTGACAACGGTTTTGCAAAAAAAGGCCAACATATTATCATTACTGCAGGATTTCCGCTGAACGTCAAAGGACGTACCAATATGTTGCATACGGTTTTCATCAAATAAACGAATCGTTGGAAGACAAACAAAGCCCCGGGATGTTAAATCCCGGGGTTTGATTTAAAAGGCGAGGACACAACGAACGCGGAGACTGTTATTCTTAACGTTGCCGTACACGGCGCCGTCGGACGGTCTGACGACCCACGCGCCGTCGACGTGGCCGTAGTAGGTGTCGTTCTCGGACGAAGACCAATAATAACTGGACGAAATTTGAGTTTTCGACAATTTCTGC
>OJOH01000230.1_pt1 | contig 45162 bp, 40 predicted proteins | sample 1598201 | NCBI WGS metagenome assembly OJOH01 (sample SAMN03922462, study PRJEB24848) | human gut metagenome | isolation source: stool sample | host: Homo sapiens | place: Germany | collected 2009-11 | reverse complement strand
GAGCAGCGGTCTCCAAAACCGCGTGCCGAGGGTTCGAATCCTTCTGCCCCTGCCATTGATTCTTCCAGAAAACCCTGAAAAATCAGGGTTTTCTGTTATTTTCTTGGAGGAATGGTTTTCAACAGACCGCGGGTGACGAATGGATGATACGCCAAACATGGTATCCGGCGCCATCCGTTCCCCTTGTTTCCGTCCGCTGCAGCATCATTTCAGCATCAAAATTTTCGCTCTCCTGGCCGGCACACAGTCGGCCAGGAGAGCGGTTTTTGTGTTTTGGCAATGTGCCTTAGAGATCGAACCCGGCGGTGATCCCGGCCAGCCGGGCGGTGTCCTTCTTCACGTAGTAGAGCTCCGTGATCTCCGACGTGGAGTGGCCCAGCAGGTCAGCCACCTGCCGGGGAGAGAGGGCGCGGATCGTGCCATCCGGCTGTTTGACTCCGTTGACCAGATTGGTGGCGAAGGTGTGCCGGAGGGCATGGAGGCCTCTCTGCTCCAGCCCTGCCGCCTTTAGGATGCGGTAGTACCGCTTCCGAAAGTTGACAGGCCGGGTATAGTTCCCGTGCTCATCAGCAATGAGCGGGGTGTCCTCGCCGCAGTATTGCTCCGCCCTCAGATCCAGGATAGCATTCACCGCCGCCTGATTGAGCGGGATGTCCCGCTTGCTGGAGGCCGTCTTCAGCTTGCCGACCTTCACCTCCCGGCCGCTGGTGGATTCAGTGCCCTCTCTCCGGGAGATCTCCTTCACGCCCCGTTGGAGGTGGATGACCCGATTCTCCAGGTCGATGTCGCTGTTCAGCAGCCCCAGGACCTCCCCGGTGCGCAGGCCGGTGTTCAACATCAGCGTGTAGGCTGCTGCTTGCTGGTAGACGCGCTCTTCGTTGCCCCAGGTCCGAGCGGCTTCGGTCTTGAACCTCTCGATTTCTTCAGCTGTGAAGATCGTCACGGTTTCGGCGGTCGGCAGATTCTCTTTGCCCTGGCTGGCCATGAAGTTGGCCTTTTTGATCATAGGGGCCGCGGCCATAGGATTCCTGGGAATGTATTCCTGCTGGGTCAGATACCGGAAGTAGTCGGTGAGGATGCTGTGGGCTTTTTTGACCGTGGTGTAAGCGTAACCCCCATTCATCCAGTGGTTCAGCAATGCCTTGATGTCTGCCGAGGTGACGTCGCCCACTACCTTGCCGCCAAGGATTGGGTAGATTTGATGTTTGGCGGTACACTCCAGCCGGTCATAGGTGCCCCGTTCCACGGAGGGGAATTTGAACACCCGGAGCCATCTGTTCATGCTGTCCTCCAACCGGGCCTTCGCTTCATCGGAGGCGGAGAGTTGGCGATCGAACTCAGTCAGGTAGTCGGTGATCTTTTCCTTGACCTCTTGTTTCGTGGTGCCGCAGAAGGACTTTCGCTTCCTGGCCCCCTGCTCGTCCACGTACCAGACCACGCCGTTCCAGCGTCCGTCTGTCCGCTTGAAGACATTGCCGTTGGTCAACAGTTTTCGCTGCACAGTCTTGTCCCCCTTTCTCAACGACACACCATACCGCAGAAGAGGGGAGATATCCAGGGGCAGTGCGCAGAGTTATCAGAAAGTTCAGAAAGAGTGGCTGGCGGCAGCTCTTTCTTTGTTTCATTGTGGCGCAATTCCTGAGCTGCTCAAATTTTGAAAAAGGGCAAAAATCAAGGAGTAGCGTCACTGGGAATCCCGCAATCATTGGTTTCCTGGTCCTTTTTCTCATAAACAGCGCCAATCCGGAATTGGCATCTCCGAAACAGTGTCAGTTTGGAGCTCCGGAAACCGCCCGCACTGCGGGCGGAAGTGACCGCCCAGGCGCCGGAAAAGCGCCAGGGCTTTCTCCTGCTTTTCCTTTCGTCCCTCGGTTCCGTGTAAAAAGGGCCGGAAGCCTTGTGCCGCAGCACCTCCCACAGCCGGCCCACGTTGACCCAGACCCGCCGGGAGGGGCAGGGACTCTGCCCCTCCCGTTATCGGGCCACACAGAGTGGCCCACAGGCGGTCACGCGGGGCTTTCTTGTTCCCGCAGGAGTTTTGCTACACGCTGGCGCTCCGTCGCCAGATCCAACTCCGCTAACTGGCTTGCATAGTGTTCATCGATCACCTCCCCGATGGGCCGGAGGCTGAACAGCAGATTGCCGTTGCGTTTCTCTTCTGCCTTGGTGATCACCTCGGTGGGCTCGGTTGTGATGAGATCCCATTCCTCCAGCCGGCGGATGTACTTACGCACCGTGTTCCCACTCATGCCCACCGCCTCACCGATGGTGTGGATGCTGGGCCAGCATTGATGGGTTCTGCGGTTCTCGCACCGCTTCAGGAAACTGTACACCGCCAGTTCTCCATAGTCCAGTCCCAGTTGGAACAGTTCATTGGGTAGAGAGAAAAAATTTCCGCGTCCACTGTACTTGCTGTATCTCATGCGCCACCTCCTACTACTTTACCCGAGGACACTTCCTGTGTGACATAGGATTGACACACCTGTGTCTCTTTTGCCATCCCTCACTATGTATTGGGGAAACAATATCCTTTTGACATATTTCTGACAGAAAAGCGGAGCGTCTGCTTGGTCAGCAGACGCTCCGCTTAGGGCTGGGATCGGTTCAATTTTGCGCTGGTTTCCGCAGGCGGCACCTGCCCTCGGCCCCGTCCCGCTCTTTCAGCAGACGAGCCAAGGTAGTACCCGGCACAGATCCGTCTGCCCGCCATTGCCGTACCTCCATCTTGTTTTTCTGCATCCAGTATAGCGGAGCATGGGCTTTCTGCAAATGGCGTAGGCGTTTTTTGTTTTATTTTCCCCGCAAAATTTGAGGTGGCTGCGTCACACATTTTCCAGGGAGATTTGATACCCCACGCCCCAGGCGGTCTTAATCAAATGGGCCATACCGTGTTGGCCAAGTTTTTTGCGAATTTCGCGGATGTGGTACTTGAGTGTGTCATCCGCATACACATCATAATTTGCTTTCCATGCGATCTCGAAAAGTTCTTCTTTTGTCACGATCTCACCCACGCGATCCACAAGGAGTTGCAGGATATCAAACTGTTTTGGGGTCAGGCGAAGATTTTCCCCGTTCAAAAAGGCTTTTCGGATTCCGAGATTGAGCTTCAGGCCAAATCCGGCGATTTGGATCGAAGCGGCCTCTTTGGTGTTGGCGCTCAGGCAGCGGCGCATCAGGGCCGAGGCATAGGCCAGAAACAGTTTCTGATCCAACATTCCTTCTATGGGGAGGCAGGCGTCTGCCCCGGCATTCAGCGCGCTGATTTCTTTCTCTCTGGAATTGAGGGCCGACAGAGCCAGGATGGGCGTCTGCTCCAACTGCCGGATCCGTCGGACGATGGACACACCGTCGACATCGGGGATTCCAAGATCCAGGATGACCAGGACATAGTGGAATCGGGCATACAGGCTGATTGCCTGGGCATAGGCTTCCGCGTGGCCGATTTCCAGGACGGCGGCTTGCAGGCTGTCTGTGATTTTCCCAAACAATCCTTTGTCCGATGTGATGACCAACGCTTTTCTTCTTTTCATGTGCGCCTCGATTTGGTTAGGCGATCCCATCAAGCACTGATCGCGTTACCCGTATAAAGCTGGTAGTACCGCCCCTTCTGTGCGATCAACTGGTCGTGGGTGCCACGCTCGATGATGCGGCCCTGCTCCAGTACCATGATACAATCCGCGTTCTTGACCGTGGACAGTCGGTGGGCAATCACGAAGGTGGTGCGTCCATACATCAGGCCGTCCATACCCTGCTGTACCAGAGTCTCCGTCCGGGTGTCGATAGACGAAGTGGCCTCATCCAAAATCAATACTGGTGGGTCGGCAACCGCGGCGCGGGCAATCGCCAAGAGCTGGCGCTGGCCTTGGGAGAGGTTGGCCCCGTCCCCGGTAAGCACCGTCTGATACCCATCCGGCAGGCGGCGAATAAATCCGTCAGCATTTGCCAGCTTTGCGGCGGCGATACACTCCTCATCGGTAGCGTCCAGCCGCCCATAGCGGATATTGTCCATAACCGTCCCGGTAAACAGGTGGGTATCCTGAAGCACCATGCCCAGGGAACGGCGCAGGTCGGCTTTCTTGATCTTGTTGATATTGATGCCATCGTAACGGATCTTTCCGTCCGCTATGTCATAGAAGCGGTTAATCAGGTTGGTAATGGTGGTCTTGCCCGCGCCGGTGGAGCCGACAAAGGCGATTTTCTGCCCAGGCGTGGCGTACAGCTTGATGTTGTGAAGGACGATCTTGCCTTCCTCATAGCCGAAGTCCACATCGTCAAATGTAATGTCGCCCTCCAGCTTCTTGTAGGTGATAGTCCCGTCCGCTTTATGGGGATGTTTCCAGGCCCAGACCTCTGTCCGCTCGCTGGTCTCGGTCAAAGTTCCATCTGCGTTTTCCTTCACATTGACCAGCTCCACATAGCCGTTGTCCTCCTCCGGCTGCTCATCCATCAGGTCAAAAATCCGCTGGGCACCAGCCATTGCCATGACAATGCTGTTGAGCTGCTGGCTGATCTGGCTGACCGGCTGAGTGGAGTTCTTATTCAGTGTCAGGAAGGAAACCAGGGTGCCCAGGGTCAGACCCAGGTATCCATTCAGGGCAAATACCGCTCCTACCACCGCGCACAGCACATAGCTGACATTGCCCAGGTTCACATTGACCGGCATACTGATGTTGGAGAAAGTGTTGGCCTTGTCCGCGCTCTCCCGCAGCTCATCGTTCAGCCTGCGGAACTGCTCCAGGCTCTTGTCCTCATGGCAGAAAACCTTGACCACCTTTTGGCCGTCCATCATTTCCTCGATATAGCCATTAACAGCGCCCAGGTCCTTTTGCTGACGGGCAAAGTAAGTAGAGGACTTCGCGGCGATCTTCGAGGTAGCAAAGACCATCACACCAATCACTGCCAGGGTGATAATGGTCAGCGGAATGTCCAGAATGAACATACTGACAAAGGAAGTTACGATGGTCACGCCGGAGTTGATGACCTGTGGGATGCTCTGGCTCATGAGCTGCCTCAGGGTGTCCACATCGTTGGTGTAGACGGACATGATGTCGCCGTGGGCATGGGTGTCAAAATAGCGGATGGGCAGGCTTTCCATGTGTTGGAACAGCTCCACGCGGAGATTTCGCATGGTGCCCTGGCTGACATTGACCATGATCCGGTTGTAAGCATAAGCGCAGATAATACCGATCCCGTAGGTGATTGCAACGGAGACCAGCGCCGCAGCTAAAGCGGAGTAATCCGGCGTTTGTGCCTGAGTCAGCGGCACGATATAATCATCAATCAGTCTCTGCATGAACAGCGTGCCCCGGAGGGTGGCAAGGGCGGAGCCGAGGATACAAACCACCACCATAAAGAAAGAGAACTTATAATTTTTCAGCATATACCCCAACACGCGGCCCATCGCGTGAAGCTGCTGACTCACACTCATTTTGCTGCTTTTCTGTGCTGTCATGCCAAAACACCATCCTTTCCGTCCGGGGCCGGCTGGTCGAAGTCGCCGCCGCCCTGGGTCTGTGCGTCGTAAATCTCGCGGTAGATTTGATTTGTTTTCAGAAGATTTTCGTGGGTATCAAAGCCGTTGACCTTTCCGTTATCCAGCACAAGGATACGATCCGCGTCCTGTACGCTGGAAATTCTCTGCGCCACGATCAGCTTTGTGGTACCGGGAATCTTTTTGGCAAAGGCTTCCCGGATCTTTGCATCGGTGGCCGTATCCACAGCACTGGTGGAGTCATCCAAAATCAGCACCTTCGGCTTTTTCAGCAGAGCGCGGGCAATACAGAGCCGCTGCTTCTGGCCGCCGGAGACATTGCTGCCGCCCTGCTCGATCCAGGTGTTATATCCATCCGGGAATCGTTCAATAAACTCGTCAGCACAGGCCAGGCGGCAGGCTTCCGCACATTCTTCCTCCGTGGCGTCCTCTTTGCCCCAGCGCAGGTTATCCAGGATCGTGCCGGAGAACAGCACATTCTTTTGCAGTACCACCGCCACCTGATTGCGCAGGGCCTCCATGTCATAGGAACGTACATCCTTGCCGCCCACACAGACGCTGCCGCTGTCCACATCGTACAAGCGGCTGACGAGGCTGACCAAACTGGATTTGCCACAGCCGGTTCCTCCGATAATGCCGATGGTCTCGCCGGATTTGATGTGCAGGTCAATATCCTGGAGCGTCTTTTCGCCGCTGCCATGCTTATAGGAGAAGTCCACATGATTGAAGTCGATGCTGCCGTCGGCAACAGTCTCCTCCGGCTGGGAGGGATCGGCCATATCGGGAACCTCGTTCAAGACCTCCGCGATCCGGCGTCCGCTGGCGGCGCTCATGGTGACCATGACAAAAATCATGGAGAGCATCATCAAAGACATCAGAACGCTCATCACATAGCTGAACAGGCTGGTCAGGTTGCCGGTGGTGAGGTCGCCCGCCACGATGAAGTGCGCGCCAAACCAGGAGATGGCAAGGATACATCCATAGACCACCAGCATCATCACCGGGTTATTCAGCGCCAGATTGCTCTCTGCCTTGACGAACAGACCATAAAGTTTTTCCGCAGCCTTTCCGAATTTTCCATTTTCATGATCTTCCCGCACGAACGCCTTGACCACGCGGATAGCAGAGACATTCTCCTGCACACTGGCGTTCAGGTCATCGTATTTACGGAATACTTCATTGAACACAGGGGTGGTGCGAACCATAATGAAGATCAGCGCCGCCGCCAGAATGACAATCGCCACCAAGAAGATCATGCTCAATTTGGCGCTGATAAAGAAACACATGACCATGCTGCAAATGAGCATGAGCGGCGCACGAACCGCAATCCGCAGGATCATTTGATAGGCGTTCTGCACATTGGTCACATCGGTGGTCATACGGGTGACAAGACCTGCGGTGCTGTACTTGTCGATGTTGGAGAAGGCGAAGGTCTGAACTTTCTCATAAATCCCTTCCCGCAGATTGCAGGCCAGGCCGGAAGAAGCCTTTGCCGCGTACCGCCCGGCCAGAACGCCAAACACCAGGCTTAGAAAAGCCATGACCAGCATGATGCCGCCGTACAAATAGACCTGATTGATATTTCCCGCTTCAATGCCTTTGTCGATAATCGAAGCGGTGACGAAGGGGATCAACACTTCCATCAGCACTTCCCCCGCTGTAAAGACCGGCGCAAGAAGGGAAGCGGATTTATACTGCTTCACCTGCGCCAATAGCGTTTTAATCATATCGCTGCCTCCGTTTCTTTTTTCAGATTACTGAGCATTTGATCCAGATCCTCCTCCAGCCATTCAAGCCTCTGTTTGGGAATCTCCTGGCATAATCGTTTTTGCTGTGCAAGCAGACTGGTGTGGATCAACTGCTCGGCGTTGTATGCCTTTTCCGTCAAGACAATCTGTTTTTTCCTGTCATCCAGCGGATTTTCCTTCATGCGCAAATATCCCTTTTGCTTTAATGCTTTCAGTGTGGAGGACACGGAAGATTTTGAAATACCCAGTGTTGTATGGAGATCCACTCCGTAGATGTCCTGCCCTTTATGAGTCAGCAGGTAGTGAAGAAGGATACCCTGGGTTGGTGACAGATCCATATCCTGCAACTGTATCTTTCCGTACTGCTCCAATGAGAGATGGAGCTGTTTCAAAGTCCACATGAGATTTTTTTGCAATGTTGGCCCTCCTTTCCCGGACTTTTTCACGATAAACGGTTCAGCTCCTGACCGTCCGTCCAAATATCATTATACGGATTTCCTGTTGAAAGTGAATTTAGAATGTGTTACTCTTGGAAAGAAAACCTTACTAATCAAAAAAGGAGGGTATTGCCGTGAACACTTTTCAGCTTTCCTGCTTTCTGGCGGTGGCGGAATATCTGAACTTTGCACAGGCGGCGCAGTCGCTCCATGTGACGCACCCGGCTGTCAGCCAGCAGATCCAGTCTCTTGAAAAGGAATTGAATGTACGCCTATTCCAGCGGACTACCCGCACCGTCCGGCTGACCGAGGAAGGAAAAGCGTTTCTGCGAGACGCACAGCAGATCGTGGCGCTTTCCGAGCGGGCCAAGAAACGCTTTGGCAATGTCATGGACGGAAATATCGAAACACTTGCCATTGGCTGCTATAATTTTCCCTGTATGTTCCTGCTGTCGGATGTGTTGGAGAGCCTGCGTAACATCCGGCCGGAACTGCACCCGCGTCTCCAGACAATCCCGTTCCAGCACATCTATCGAATGTTGGAGGAGGGGGATCTGGACGCGGTGGTGGGATTTCGGGAGTCCTCCAAACAAAAAATCAACGCGCAGTATAAAGAGATCACCCAAGTCCCACTGGTCTGCCTCTGCTCCTGTAAACACCCGCTGGTAGGCAGAAGCGAAGTCAGTCTGGAAGAACTGCGAAACGAGAAGCTGGTCCTGTTCGTCCCCGCCAAGGCCACTGTTTCCATCGCGCAGATGCAGGGGCAGCTTATGGGGGAACGCCCGCCCTCCGAGTTTTATTTCTGCGAGTCGGCCGAGGCGATCACGGTTCTGGTCACGGCGGGATATGGCATCTCCGTCCTGCCGGATTATCTGGTGCCGGACTCGCCGCTGATTTCCAAAATCCCGCTGAAGGACGCGGAACCTCTGTCCTTTGGCATTTACTACAAGACACTTCAGGGCAACCCGGCGCTGAAAGCGTTTATGCAGTGCGCCAGGGAATATTTTTCATAGTCCGCTCAGTGTGGCAAAAAAAGAAAACGCACTTCCGCGCAGGCTGTCCGCCTGTTGGAAGTGCGTTCTCTCGATCATAAATTTATTTTGTTTACAGCCCCGTAAATTCTGAGATGGTTCAGGCTACAAGTGATTCGTCTCGTGCCCCGTCCCAATGGGTAATACGGACAACCAGAAGAAAATAACTCCCTTCCATGTTGGAGTCGTTTCGCCCTCCGAGTTGCTGCAACACCGAAACCGCTTGCGTTCTCCAGACGTAGAGGATAGAGAGATATTCAAAAAAATGCTCAGAAAGTAAAAAAGAGGATTGACAAAAACTTTGGCATAGAGTATAATCCCTATTGTTCTGTGTGGCGGGCGTGTTGCTCTAAAGGGTGACAGCATCAATAAAGCATCAGAACTGTGAAGAGCGAACCGCTATGGTTCGGTAAGCGTTTGGGACAGTAGGGGGACGTTGTATAGGAAGTTGTTCTCCACATCCCCTCCAAAACCGCGTGCCGAGGGTTCGAATCCTTCTGCCCCTGCCATTGATTATCCCGAAAACCCCGAGAAATCGGGGTTTTTTGTTACTTTTTTGAGGGAACGATTTTTGGGAGACCGCGGATGATGCTCAAATAATGCCCCGAATGTGGTATCCGGTGTCATCCGTTTTTACTGTTTCCGTCTGCTACAGCATCATTTCAGCATCAAAGTTTTGCGCCCCTGACCAGTTATCTGCTGGCCAGGGGAGTTCTTTTTTACGTGCTTCAGAGATCGAATCCTGCCGTGATCCCTGCCAGCCGGGAGGTATCCTTTTTCACGTAGTAGAGTTCTGTGATCTCTGAGGTGGAGTGTCCGAGGAGATCGGCCACCTGCCGGGGAGAGAGGGAGCGGATGGTTCCATCCGGCTGTTTGACTCCGTTGACTAGATTGGTGGCGAAGGTGTGTCGGAGGGTATGGAGCCCCCGCTGTTCCAGGCCAGCCGCTTCTAGGATGCGGTAGTATCGTTTCCGGAAGTTTACTGGCCGGGTATAACCTCCGTGTTCATCCGAGATGAGAGGGCTGTCCTCTCCAAAGTATCGCTCCGCTCTCAGATCCAGGATGGCGTCCACTGCCGCCTGATTGAGGGGCACATCCCGCTTGCTGGAGGTACTCTTCAGCTTGCCGATCTTCACTTCCCGGCCGCTGGTGGACTCGGTGCCTTCCCGCCGGGAAACCTCTTTTACGCCCCGCTGGAGGTGGATGACGCGGTTCTCCAGATCGATGTCGCTGTTCAGCAGTCCGAGGGCTTCGCCTGTGCGGAGTCCGGTGTTCAGCATCAGCGTATAGGCGGCCGCCTGCTGATAGATGCGCGTCCCGTTTCCCCAGGCCCTGACAGCTTCCGCTTTGAACTTTGCGATTTCCTCCGGGGTGAAGATGGTCACAGTTTCGAAGGTTGGCAGTTCCTCTTTGCCCTGACCGGCCATAAAGTTTGACTTTTTGATCATGGGGGCCGCAGTCATAGGGTTCCTGGGAATTGCTGAGTCAAATAGTGGAAGTAGTCGGTAAGGATGCTGTGGGCTTTTTGACCGTGGTGTAGGCGTAGCCTTTGTGCATTCAGTGATTCGGCAGCGCCTTGATGTCCGCCGAGGTGATGTCGCCAACCACCTTGCCGCCGAGGATCGGGTAGATCTGATGCTTGGCAGTGCACTCCAGCCGGTCGTAGGTACCACGCTCCACAGAGGGAAATTTGAATACCCGGAGCCACTTGCCCATGCTTTCCTCAAACTTTGCCTTGGACTCATCTGAGGCCGTGAGCTGGCGGTCGAAGTCGGCAAGGTAGGCAGTGATTTTATCTTTGACCTCTTGTTTGCTGGTCCCGCAGAAGGATTTGCGTTTCTTTGAACTCTGCTCATCCGAGTACCAGACCACGCCGTTCCAGCGGCCGTCTGATCGTTTGAAGATGTTTCCGCTTTCCAATAGTTTTCGCTGCATATTACGGCCGCCTTTTCTCAGCAACACACAATACCGCAACTGCGGAAGAATAGCCACCCTGAATGAGGACTATTATCAGAAAGTTTCTATTTGGGAAGCCCGTATATTGTTTACTTCCCCGCAAAATTTGAAAAGGGGGGAGTACCACTGTTGTATCCGCAGACATCCTATTGTTTACTGCACAGTAAATTCTGAGTTATTTGTGGGGCCAAAATACCTTGCGTCTTTTTTGTCAAAACTCTAATGTATATACTACCTTTTATCCGTTATCCTTCGGCCTTTAGCCACAAAGTGGGTTTGGGGCTCTCCCTGCAAAAAGAGCGTTTGGCAGCCGCTGGCATGCTGAACGCTCTTTTTGCCCCGTATGAGCAGGTGAAATTTTTCCGTATGCAGCCGTTTTCAACACCGCTTATTCTCGTCGGAGCTGCTGTTTCATGACATCAATGAACAGCTGGGAAAGACGCGTCAGATAGGTGTCCTTCCGATACACGGCCGCTAAATCCCATACCAGATCCGGGGAATCCACTGCAAAATAAGTCACTGCGCCAGGGTGCTGGCAGACTTTCGCACCCTCTTCTGGCACAAAAGCGCAGGCAATGCCCTGAGCGGTCAAATTAATAGCTGTGGTCAGATTGGCTGTCTCCATAAGGAGATCTGGCTCAATATGACTCTTCCCAAGAGCGTGTTTAACCTCGTGGGTCAAATTCTGTCCGGGTTTCGTCAGGATCAGGGGAATATGGGTTACCAGCTCCAGCGAGGCAACAGGATAGCCTCCAAGGGTCGGGCAGTCTGCAAGTAAGTTCTGCACATAAGGGTGTTGTGTGGGGGCGGCGATTAGAATCCGTTCTTCGCAAACGACCTCCGATACCAGTTTGCTGTAATCCAGCGTGCGGGGTAGATTCATCACTGCAAGGTCGATTTTATCGTTCATCAATGCGCTTTCCAGTTGGACGGAGCGCCCCTCAGTCAGTTCGATGTGAATGTCCGGATACTGCCGGTGAAAGCTGGGGAATACATCCGGCAGCAGGCAAGCGCCCCGCCACAGCGCCACTCCTAATCGGAGGCGTCCGCTGGTTTGGTTTTTGATGTCCTGAAATTCCCGGCGGATATTTTCATCCAGCTTCATCATCTGCAGGACGTATTGATAATAGCGTTCACCGGTATAGGTCAGCCGGAGCGGCGAGGCGCTGCGATCAAACAGTTCTACGCCCAGATTCGCCTCCAGCCTTTTCAGATACTGACTGAGCGAAGGCTGGGAGACATACAGGTGCTCAGCTGCTTTTGTTAGGCTCCCCTCATCTACGATGGCTACGAAATACTCATAGTTATGCAAGACCATATATGATCCGATCCTCCTCAACTAGTATAATGTTGACATTATAATCTTTATATTACCTTTTGCCTTTGACAAAAGCAAGTATAGACGTTAAAATGATGACAGAAAAGCAAAAAATGCGCATATTTTGCTACAATCTTGCCTATGTAAAGAAAATTTAGGACCAAGGGTCTGATAAGAAAAACCAATATGGATTTTGCACTTTCGCAAAATCACCGTACATGAATGGAGAAAAGAAAGGAGAACTCCTATGAGCCCTGCAGTGATTACGCTATTGGTCCTGCTGGTTATGGTTGTGTTTTTTGTGACGGAGAAGATCCCCGCGGCCCTGGTGGCTATGCTGGGTGGCAGTGTTTTGGTGTTGTGTGGGATCATTGACCCGGCGGAATTGTTCAGCGCCTTTTCCGGCAGCACCATCGTCCTGGTGGCGGCAATGATGGTGGTTGGTTCCGCCCTCTTCCACACAGGCATCGCCGCCAAGATGGCGGATGTTCTGGTCAAATTCACAGGTACATCGGAAAACGGCATCATGATCGCCTTTATGCTGGTGGCTACAATTATCTCCGCGGTGTGCAGCGGCGTAGCCGTAGTCGCTATGCTGCTTCCCATCGTCATCAGCGTCAGCCAGCGGGCAGGTGTCTCCGTCTCCCGGCAGCTGATTCCCATGTCCTTCGCCGCAAGCTTTGGTTGCAACCTGACACTGATGGGCGCGGCCAGCAATGTAGTGGTCAACGGAGCCCTGGAGGATCTGGGCGTTCCCACTATGACCTTCTTCGAACTGGGCAAAGTGGGCATTCCGGTCTCCATTGCTGGCATTGTGTTCTTCCTGACCATCGGAAAGCGGTTCCTGACCCCTGGCGACACCTCTGACAGAGAATATCTGGCGGAATATACCGGCAGCAATAAGGCTGTGGAATTCAACGCCGTAAAGGCCGGGCTGTGCCTGGTGATCTTGGCAGTGCTCCTGGTGGCTATGGCCATCGACAGTGATTCCTTCCCTATGTATCTGGTGGCGGCCTTCGCGGCCTTTGTTCTGGTGCTGACCGGCTGTATCAGCCAGTCCGATGCCTATAAATCCATCGATCTATCCACTCTATTTATCGTGGCCGGCATGAGCGCTGTCTCCACAGGCATGAGCAAAAGCGGTGCCGGCGCCCTGATCGCCGATACAGCGGTAAACCTGCTGGGCGAACATCCCAACAAGTTGCTGGTGCTGTTTATCATTCTGGTTCTGGTAACTCTGCTGACCAATGCCATGATGAACACCTCCTGTGCCATGCTGGTCACCCCGTTGTTCATTCCCATCGTGCAGGCATTTGGCATGAACACCACCGCCGTGGCCATCGCCATCTGTGTGGCAGCATCCGCTCCGTTCCTGACCCCGGTGGGCAGCGGCACCAACACCCTGATCGTCCGTCCGGGCAACCTGAAGTTCATGGACTTCTTCCGCCCCGGCCTGGGGCTGACGGTGGTCATTCTCATCGTATCCATGATCTTCATTCCCATTTTCTGGCCTCTGTAAGCGACTTTTGAAGGAGGCAAATTTATGAGAGCAATTGTCGTTGACAAAGATTACGGCAGCGTCACACCCCAAGAACTGGACCGTGTGGCGGCAGCCTATCAGGCGGCCGGGATCCAGATGGAGCTGCTGGAGTACCAGGTGGAAGCGACTCGTCAGAAGGAGCCCACAGAAGAGGAGATCATCGCGGGCTGCCAAGGAGCCCAGGTGCTCCTGGCCACCGGCAACCCGCCCATCACCCACAAGGTGATGGAGACCCTGCCGGAGGTGAAGTTCGTCCAGCGGTTTGGCGCCGGCGTCAACAGCATCGACCTGGCGGCCGCCGCAGAGCTGGGCGTGATCGTTTTGAACCTGCCTGGCTTCTGCGCCAAGGAGCTGGCTGACGTGGCCACCGCCATGATCATGGGGCTGATCCGCAACACCGCCTACTATGACCGGGAGGTGCGCAAGGGCAACTGGCCCAAATGTCAGTACCTGCTGCCCCCTGATGTGCGGGAGTTGACTCTGGGGCTCTACGGCTTCGGCCTGGCAGGCCGCCATCTCCACGATATCTTCCACAATGGGTTCGGCACAAAGGTCATCAGCTGCGATCCGTACATCAGCGATGCCGTCAAAGCTCAGTACCCGGATGTAGAGTTCGTGTCCTTTGAGGAGCTGATCACCCGCAGCGACATCATCTCCATCCATGTCGTGCTGACCCCGGAAACCACCCACGTGTTCAACAAAGAAGTCTTCAAAAAGATGAAGAATACCGCCATGATCATCAACACCAGCCGAGGCCCCGTCATCGACAACGACGATATGGTCTGGGCCCTGCAAAATGGCGAGATCCTGTACGCCGGCCTGGACACCGTGGAGCGGGAGCCTCTGCCGGAAAATGACCCGCTGAAGACGCTGGACAACGTCATCGTCAACCCCCACTGCGGCAGCTATGGCGTGGGCAGCAAGAAGACCCAGATCCAGATGGTCTGCGATCTGGTCCCCACCGCCGTGACTACAGGTAAAGTAGCCGCCCGCTGCGTGGCGGACCGAGACGTACTGAATAAAGAGACTGGCTTTACATTTATCTGAGATCGGAGGAATGAGATCATGTCTATCGGATGCAAGATCGTAAAGGATTTTCAGCGGCCCGCCCCGGAGCTGGTGACCCGGTTCAAAGATATGCCGGTGGCCAACATCGATGACAACATGGGCCGCATCGCCGCAGTGGACGCGGCCATCGAGCCCATTGGATACAAAGGACAGCTGCTGGGCACGGCCTTCACCGTCCGGGTCCCTCAGGGCGATAACCTGATGTTTCACGCTGCCATGGATTTGGCAAAGCCCGGTGATGTCATCGTCATTGATGCCGGCGGCTTCACAGACCGGGCCATTTTCGGCGAGCTGATGGCCACCTACTGCAAGGCCCGCGGGATCAAGGGCATCGTCTGCGACGGTGCCATCCGGGACCGGGGCGGTCTGGCGGCTATGGAGGACTTCCACGTCTACGCCCGGTCCGCCACCCCCAACGGCCCCTATAAGAACGGCCCCGGCGAGATCAACATCCCCGTGGTGATTGGTGGAAAACTCGTCCGTCCCGGCGACATCGTAGTGGGCGACGACGACGGTGTGTTGTTCATTGATCCCGCCATCGCCGCAGAGCTGGCGGATGCCACCGAGGCGGTTGAGAAGAAAGAAGCCGACATCATGGCCCATATTCTGGGGGACGGCACCTACATCCGTCCCTGGGTAGATGAAAAGCTGAAGGAAATCAGCTGCGAAATCCTGTAAGCACGGTACCGCATTCCAAATTTGCTACCATCGGACACACACGATCCTTTTTTCGTGCAGGGTCCGGCCCCAGGGCCGGACCCTGCGCCCTATTTCGGATAAAAATGGTATGGCCTATCGGAATATATTGTAGAATTTTTATTGGAATAAGCTTTGCGGAGAAGAGGGAGCGAGATGGATTTTTTCTGGGAGATGTTATCCCTGCAGGAGACGCTGTTTCTGCTGATCCTGTTGGGTGTGCTGGTGAAAAAATTGAAGATCATCCGCGAAAACGGGCGGAAAACCCTTTCAGATCTTCTGATTTATGCGATTCTCCCCTGTAATATCGTAGCGTCCTTTATGGGTGGGATCACACTGCCCGATGGCTTTGTGCACAACTGCATTCTGGCTGTCTGTATCTCCATCGGGATTCAGGTACTGTCGATTTACGGAAGCAAGCTGCTGTTCCGCCGGTATCCGGCAAACCAGAAAAGTGTGCTGTCCTATGGCATGATCTGTTCCAATTCCAGCTTTGTAGGGCTGCCGATTGCCCATCTGATGTTCGGGGATCTGGGTGTCATCTATACTTCCGTATTTCAAATTCCCCTTCGCTTTACCATGTGGACAGCGGGTCTTTCCCTATTTACGGATGTCAGTAAAAAAGATGCCTTCCGAAAATTGGTGCGGCATCCCTGCATCATCGCGGTATTTGTGGGCCTGATTTTGATGGTAGCTCCGATCTCACTTCCAAATTTCTTAGAAGAAGCTATTGACATAACCAGCGGCTGCACAGTGCCGCTTTCCATGATCGTGATCGGTACAATTCTCGCGGATGCGCCAATCCGATCTCTATTCTCCAAATCCGTGCTATGGTACACCTGTTTACGGTTGGTGTTCTTTCCCGTGCTGATCTGGCTGGTGCTAAAGCCGTTCCCGCTGGATTCAACGCTGGTCAATGTCTGCATTCTGATAACGGGGATGCCCGCAGGCAGCACTACTTCCATTTTGGCAGACAAATACGGCGGTGATGCCATATTTGCATCGCAGATCATCTTTGCCTCCACGCTCTGCTCGATTCTGACAATCCCCTTGTTGACCTTCCTGATGGGCGTGTGACAGTGTGCATATTCTAGCTTCCCTTTCTCAGCAACGGACAATCCCACAATCGCAGAAGAATAGCCACCCTGAATTAGGACTATTATCAGAAAGTTTCTATTTGGGAAACGCGTATATCGCATACTACCCTGCAAAATTTGAAGGGGGGACACCGCCGTTGTATCCGCAGACATTCTATGGTAAAATGCGGGTATCACTTTTCAGGCAGGAGGTGCGGCCGGTAATCTGCTGTATATCGGACATCCACGGCGAGTTGGATAAGCTTGAACAGATGCTGGAGCTGATCCGATTCTCTGGTGAGGACCATCTATACATTCTGGGAGGCGTTATCGTCCGGGGGACTTTGGGTGGGGACATTTTTTGGAGGATCATAGCCGCGACGAATATGACCATGCTTCTGGGCAACCACAAGCAGATGTGCCTGAGGACCCTGGAACCCAATAACGAGTTCGGCGCCCGGGACCTCTGGCGGATGAACGGCGGGTTCGTCTGCTTACCGGGAGCTGATCTATCACCGGACGCACCAAGAGCGGAATGGGATCCTGTGTTTCCTCGCCGGCCTGCCGGGCTATCTGGACCTGACAGTGGGTGGGCAGAGGTTTCATCTGGTACACGGGTATCCGGGAGAGGGGCACGAAACCCGCATCTGGGGCCGGGTGGAGCCAGACAACAGAAGCCCCTTTCCGGACACCATCTGCATTGTCGGCCACACGCCCACGGTGTTCCTTACGGATGGGCACGACGAGGACTTTTCAATCTGGCATGGAGACGGCATCCTCGACATCGACTGCGGCTGTGGCAGCATGAAGGCGGCACACCGACGCCTGGCCTGCCTGCGGCTGGACGATATGGCCGAGTTCTATGTGGGCGGAGTGGGAGAAGGCACCTCTTGATCTGCCGGGCCTCCCGTATTTGCGGGAGGCCTTTTTCCTTTCTCGTGCAGCTCACCATCCCTTCATCGTCATTTCATCCTGATGCTACTCATCCTCATGGTCATCCGGCTTGTGGCCCAGAGCGATACGCCTCGCCTGGAGTTTCTGCCGGCGCTTCCGGTCGATGCGCAGACCAGTGCTGGATCGAGGCAGGGAGCAGTCCTCAAAGCTCCGGCTCATGTGGTAGAGCAGGCGGGTAACTGCCAGCATGACAGAGGGCGGTCGAATATCATCGTGCCGCTCCAGAAAGAACTGGGCGTACTGATTTCCCTCAGCGGACCTGCCGAACCACACTATTGCCTGGACCTGATCCGGCTGAACACTCTGCCCAGTCAGATACAACTTTCCCAGCATATACTGGGCATACTGGTTTCCCGCCTCCGCTGACTAGGTGAGGCGCTCTGTGACTCTGACTGCATCTTTTGACACAACCTCGCCGCTGAGATACTTCTTGCCCAGCCGGTAGGCGGCAAAGTGGTTCCCGTTCCCAGCTGCTTCTTTCAAGCAGCGGATGCCCCCGTCCGAATCACAGACTTCAAGATCGTCAGAGAAAGCAGTTTGTCCAGAGCGTACTGTGCCTCCGGCAATCCCTGCTTTGCCGCCTGGGTGAGCCAGTATTTCGCGCTCTGGCTGTCCGGGATCAGTAGAAGGCCATCCCGGTAGAGTAGACCCATCAGGTACTGCGCATGGAGATCACTCTGTTCCGCCAGCCGTTCCAATTCCTCTGCCGCATCGTTCTGATCTTTCAGAGGAAAGGGCGCGTCCCGGATGATTTGCCGTAGTTCCCAGCAGGCAGAGGACTCGCTCTGCACCTGTTCCGACTCATCGCACTCAGCCAAGTCATCATTCTCGAAGGTGATCTCCCCCAGCCGAATGCGTTCCGCCTCCTGAATGACGGCGTTCTTGATCTACCAGAACTCCTTCTCCTGGGACAGCTTTTCTTCTCTCTGGGCTTGTCGTGGTAGCAGCTTTCCACCTCACCCTGGAGCCTGCACCACTGGTCATAGCACGCACGAACTACCTGCAGTTCCTCCAGCTTGTCCACCACCTCATCCACGGTTTTCTTCACCGGCTTGGAGAGATAGCCGTAGGACTTCTTTCCCTTAACCGTTTCCAGTTGTTCAGCCAACTGCGCCATCTTCTGCTCGATCTCAGGGCGAGTACAGATAGTCCGAGCCATCTCCTGGGGGAGTTTTCGGATGGTCTGCCGAGCTTCCCGCACCACTTCATCCTGCGACTGAGATTTCTGCTCGTAGGTGTGGAGCATCTCCTGACGGAAGATCTGGTTGGTGAGCGTGGACTTGATCTTGCGGATGCCCTCTCTGGTGAGATAGGCCTCACCGGGTACCGCCGGCCACGCCATCATGTGTACGTGGGGGTGCTTCACCTCATCATGGAAAGCGGCGTACCATCGGAAGTGATTCGGCGGAATGTTCATGGCGGCGATGTCGTTGTGGTTTGTCCGGAGCAGATTCATCCACACTTTAGCATTGTCGCAGTCCAGCCGTGTTGCATCCTTCCGTTTCAGGGAGAGGATGTGCGTCCATACCTTTCCAGTGTAGTGGTCCAGTTCTTCCATGGCCTTTGCCAAGTCCACGCCGTCCTCATCACTAAACAGACCATGCCCCCCCAGCCGCTCCGCCCTGGGACGAGTGGCGATGTACTTCATGTAGCCCTCTGTTTTCTGTAGTGCTGACCAGTTTTCCTCCAGCGCCCTAGTGATGAGCGAGGAGGCATATTGGCCTTGGTAGGCTTGGTTTCGTAGCCGGAGAATTCATTCAGCTCTTTGACATTCGGAAAATATTTCACCAGTTTCGTGATGAACTGCTCCTGCTTTCTGGTTGGCGGACGGTCATCTGGGAGCAGTTCCACCCGCTCCCTGGTCCCGATGTAGTGGAGGTATCCACTGACGGAATGATCCTCGCCACACTTCAGGTAGGGGCTTTTCACGATCAATCCTGCCACTCATCGTCCTACTCCCAGAACTCCCGCGCCCGCTGTTCCAACGAGACGCGGCCATTGGCCTTCTTCACATTGATGACGCTCTGCGCACGGCAACGGCGGAGATCCTCCTCGCTGAACTGGTAGATGTCAGCGAGGATGCCAGCCACCATGTCCTGCTCCACTGCCTGTTTGAAGGCAGGGAAGACAGGCGATCTTCCAGCTGTCCCAGCGTCCATCCAGGCAGGACTTGACGGAGGTGGGGAGGAATAGACCAGCATTATTGGCGCTGAGATAGTCAAGATAGAAATCTACGGCATTCTCGATGAAGGCGGTGAGGCTGCGGCTCCCGTCCTCCTGATACCGGCGTTCCGGAATTGCTTTTTTCTCCAGCGTCAGGTACAGGGAAAACTTCTCTTTTCTGCTCAAAAGCGGCTCTTTTCCAGGGCGTGCTCCCTGTTTTTTGTTGTGACAGTAGGTGTTCTGGGATAGTGACCGCAAACGTGATTCCAGCTGGCTGTTTTGACCCCACTTTCGGTCATCCGGAAAATTCCTGTAACTGCCCGCACTGCGGGCAGATGTGACTGGCTGGAGGCACCATCGGTGACCCCGGCGTTTATCCTGTTCCTTTTTTCGTCCCTCGTAAAACCCCCAAAACGGGCCAAATCCGTCCGAAGCCACTGGGAGGGGCAAGAGCTCACGCAAACGGGGCACACAGCGGCTCACAGGCGGTCACGCTGGAGTCTCCAGCTCCTGGAAGGACTTGGCGACCCGTTGCCGCTCTGCAGCCAATTCTACCCTCTCCAGCTGTCAGGCGTAGGATTCGGCGATCACATCCTGAATTGGCCGGAGGGTGAACAGAAAATTTCCGCTGTGCCGACCACTGGCTTTGGTGGTGACCTCGGTAGGCTCGGTGGAGATAAGCTACCGCTCCTCCAGTCGGCGGATGCACTTGCGCACCGTGTTCTCACTCATGCCTACCGCATGGCCAATCGTTTTGATGCTGTGCCAGCACTGATGCGTCTTTCGATTTTTGCACCGTTTCAGGAAACTGTAGACCGCCAGTTCTCCATAGTCCAGTCCCAGCTGAAACAACTCGTTGGGCAGAAAGAAAACGTCTCGGTAATTTCTATACTTCATGTTCCACCTCCTGTGTGATCGCTCACCCACTGTATGAACTGCTCCTTGGGCACCACCATCCGGTTCCCGACGCGCATCACCGGGAAGCCCGGGTCGTGCAGCAACTCGTAACCGCTAGATGGTGACACGCCCAGAACCTTTGCCACTGTTTTTGCATTGAGAAACAGAGGCAGATCATCATAGCTTTTGTAATGGGACTCTTTCATACGCACCTCCTGCCAGTAGATCTCGATCCAATGTTTGTGCTTTCAGTCTATCAGCTGACCCGGCAGCCTTTTTGCCGGGTCTCGAAATTTTTTCAATCAGCATCCCTTTTCGAAGCCTCACAGACAACATTTGGATGGATCAGACGCAGGAACTCATCCACGGAGTGGGTCTCTCTGGCATCCTTCACTTCTGGTATATTTGTCCCGGCTCTTTTTGAAATTTTCATTCTAGCTGTAGTGCTTTTTCGCGGGAAGCAGGACTCATTTTAGTAACTTCCAGGAAAAGCAAATTGGATGAGGATAGAGTTCATCACTTTCAAATCCTCACCATCCAGATCCATTCGGACTCTTAGCAAAGGCGATATTTGAGCTGCCGACAGTTGCGTTTGAGCTGGGTGGTGCCAATCTGAGACGCGAATTCCTCCATAGAGACCAAAGGAAGTCTCGATGGGATATGTACAGGATAACATGACCAGGGCGCTTCGAATCGTCCGCTCACAAACTCCAAATCGATTTGCCAGTTGTTTCGTTGTACCAAACCGTGCGCCGCATAAGTAGCCCCATATCGCTTGTCTCTGTTCCGAGGGTCCCAATGATCTCACTCCCACTTATCGCTCCTTACTTCCGAGGATACAGCGAGACCCGGCAAGGTAACTGCCGGGCCTCCGAAAATCCTGTAGGAGCTTATTCGTTTTCTGCATTTCTAACAATCTTGAAATCAAAATTTAGACAAAATATTCTTGATAGCCTACACCGTAACTTTCAGTACGTTTAGTTCACGGAGCTAAAGGCAGAATACCGGCCAGTCGAAGAAGGTGCCGTCATTCTGCTTGATCAGCGTATCGCAAGTGGGCTTGCAACCAATGCTTTTTCTTTGTATCGCATATCAAAATCTGATAAGTGGCAGAAATAAGGACAGACAGTTTTGAAAAGGCGGGAGCATCGCTCCCGCCTTCTTGCAGAGGCACCTCACGCCTCCACAATCCCCATCTGCCCGCCCAGATCGATCACTTCTTGGGCATAGTCCTCCGGCTTTGTGTACACCATACGCTGGTGCAGCAGGAGATTTGGCTGATTGTTCCGCCACGCCTCCGCTTGGTTCAGATTGTCGATTCCGGCGACAGAGCCGACCTTGTAGCCATTGGGCAGGGTCAACATGAAATTCGTGTTGAACAGGCTGCCGTATTGATCCAGCGCCTCCGTGCCCTTGATGCCAAACAGCTTTTCCGTGAAGGTATAGTTGTCGAAGCCGATCCCTGTCAGCGCGTTGTGGCTCCCGTAGTAGACATCTAGGCGGAAGTCCGGGAAGCGGTAGTTGTGTCCGGTCCACCGGGAAAATGTATGCCAGCTCAATGCCTATGGTGCGGGAGAGTTCCGCCGCATACAGGCTGTCCACAGAGATCGGGGGGTGGAATTTGTCCACAAACTCCTTGATGTTCAGGTAGTGGTCCGGGTGCGCGTGATTCAGAAAGATGTAGTCGCAGGCATCAAAGTTGTCAATCGAGAGAGGAGCTTTAGCTTCAAGCATCGAGCGAAGTGAGCCGCTGGCATGAGACTTCCAATAATAGAAAGCTACTATTAGAACGATGATTACCCGTTTACAGGCTGTAAGGCAAGTGATGCAAGCAAAATAAATTTCAGTGCGCCTTGAGACGCTTGCCGGTAATAGGCCTTCATAGGGCCTACTCAAGCCATCGGCTTAGCCGGTGACTATGACTGTAAAAGGAAACCTCCGACTGTGCCGATGTTATACTTAGCAAAGAATCAATGAAAACGGTGGAGAGAAGGGGGAAGAATTTTAGAAATGAATATAGGAACACCCTATGGTTATCTGATTAGCGGCAGGCCGTTCCTGAGAATACGGCAGAAACGGATGGCTAAGTATTTTGAAAAGCCAGAGAGATTATATGATAGATAGCCATGTTGCCACAGCGTAAGCAGTACCAGTGCAGCAATTTTTACTTTCCAGCTTTTTATTTTTGGGAGAATTTTTTAGGTACTGTAACAATTTTACATAATTGTAAGTATTTATTTACAGTGTTTACAACTTGTGTTAAAATTGGCTTACAATAATTCTTCCAAAACAGAACCGGGGTGCTGTGTGAATTTTCGTTAAAATAACGGAAATCGAAAGGAGGAGAAATTCCCTTGATGGTCCAGAGTCTACATGAAATTTCAACAAAAGCATTGATGCAAAGAATTGCCGATGAACTGGAGGGACTCATTGTCGCGGATGCAGAGGGACGGTATGCCTATGTCAACCAGCGATGGTCATCACTTACCGGGTATACATTTGAGCAGGTAAAGGGCCGATATGTCCGGGATGTTGTTCGGCTTTCCCGCGTGGATGAGGTATTAAAGACTCAAAAATTTGTGTCTGGGGATGCGATTCTCCTGAACAGTCAAACTGGGGAGGAGGTACCGGTCTATTGCTCCTACACACCGCTGTTTCACGAAAACAAGTTGGAGGGTTGTCTCGTCTATATGATTCGAAAGAATGAGGATGTTTCCATGGCGGTTCCCTCTCATGTCGTTTCACTGCTGGAAGAACTGAATCGCCAGATGCAACTGCTCCAGTCCTTTCAGCAAAATACCGTAGATCCCTTGGATCGGATTGTCGGAAACAGCCCGGAGATTCTGAAAATGAAGCACGAAATTGTCTGTGCAGCGCGGTCCTCTTCCACGGTTTTGATTGATGGAGAAACTGGCAGCGGCAAGGAGCTGGTAGCGCATGCCATTCATGAACTCAGTCCCAGATGTAAGAATCGCCTGATCAAAGTGAACTGTGCAGCGATCCCCGCTGAACTTCTGGAATCAGAATTCTTTGGTTATGTGGAGGGAGCCTTTACGGGGGCCAGCAGGGGAGGCAGGATTGGAAAATTTGAGATGGCAAATGGCGGCAGCCTCTTTTTGGACGAGATTAATCAGATGCCGCTTGCCCTGCAGCCGAAACTCCTCCGGGTATTGCAGGAGCGGGAGATTGAGCGTGTGGGATCTTCTGCCACAATCCCCATTGACACGCGGATTATTTCATCGACAAACACGCCTCTTGAAAAGCTTGTGATGGAAGAAAAATTTCGCAGTGATCTCTATTTCCGACTGAATGTGGTATGCATTCATGTTCCGCCATTGAGAGAGCGAAGCGAGGATATTCCTTTGCTGATCGATTGGCTGATGAAGCAGTTGAATTTCCGGCTGAACCTCCAAATCCCGGGAATCTCTCAGGAAGCCGTTCAGCGTCTGATGGAATATGACTGGCCGGGAAATGTCCGTGAACTGCAGAATGTTTTAGAACGGGCCATGAATCTTGCCTGGTTTGAGACGCTGGAGTGGAAGTATTTTTCGGACTATTTTAAACATCACGCATATGAAACAAAAACATTAAACTCTGCCGCGCCGCCGCGCTTGCTGCGCCAACGGACGGATGAGCTGGAAAAGGATATCCTGATGCAAGTTTTACAGGAGTTTCACGGTAATAAGACCTTGGTAGCACAAAATTTGGGAATTTCCCGCACAATCCTGTATAAAAAACTTCATAAGTATCAACTTCTTTAAAGACTCAGCAAACAGGGGAGTTGTACAGTTTTACAACACACTATGCCAAGAATGGAGAATTTTTGTATTTTCCATTCTTGGCATAGTTTTTGCTTAGGTAGTAAGGCGTCAAGGCCCTGACAATGCTGTTTCAAAACGAGAGGAGGCGTTCTATGGGGAAAAAAATTGCAATTTATGGGGCAGGAACGATCGGCGCGTGCCAAGCGACGCTGACATCTGGCAATGGATATTCCACCATTGTAATTGGACATTCAGAGGAGGGACTATCCCGCTGCAGAAACACCATGCTGCAAAACTGGAATGACCTTATAGCCCAGAAATTGGCGACCGCGGCCAATCGGCGTGCTGCGATGGACCTGGTGACGATCACCAATGATGTCTCAGCCCTTAGAGACTGTGACATTGTTTTTGAAGCGGTTTCAGAAGATGTGAACATTAAGCAGCGTGTGTATAGCATCATTACCGAGGTCTGCGGCAGAGATATCATTGTGGCATCCACAACATCTTCCATTGATGCTGCAATCCTGGCAGAAAAAATTGAAAATCCCGCAAGATTCCTGATTGCGCATCCATTCCAACCCGTCCACATGCTTCCCCTGGTGGAAGTCGTCCGGCATACAGAGACATCAGAGGAAACTCTGAATCAGGTCTGTACGCTGCTGAAGGACCTGAATCGACAAGTGGTCATGCTGAATCGCAGTGTCCCAGGATTTTTAGTAAATCGTTTTGCCCAGGCATTGTTCCGCGAGTCGATTTATTTGATTGAGCAGGGGATCACCACTGCGGCGGACATTGATCGGGCAATTAAGTATGCAGTTGGAATGCGGTACGCTTCTATAGGGCTTTTGGAATATTACGATGCGGTTGGCTTTGAGTTGGAAAGAGCCATTGCACTGAATGTGTATCCAGATCTCTGCGACACAAAAAGTATCCAAAAGACCACTCTGGTGGGGATTGCCTCCGGGCGCACGGGGCAAAAGGCGGGCCAAGGACTCTATGATTGGTCTGAAAAGGACGAGGATGACTTCCGATACCGGAAGCAGGCTCCCTATTTTGAGGGCGTCCGGCAATGGCATATGCCGGAGTGAATGAAACACCGGCTCACATTTGGAGTAGAAAGGATGGAAAATATGGCGAACAACAACTGGAAAATCACCTGCCTGCACTATGGTACGCTGTCCTGCTATAAGTCCTTATTTGATGGTGGGCTTGACCAAACGAGATATCCCTTTGTCTATAGTGGGTATCTCCTGCAAAAGGATGGTAGAAATATTCTTGTGGATACTGGTGTTCATCAGGACAACATTGTCGATGGCAAAGCCTGGGCGGACAGTCCGGCGGAGGGCGGCAATCAATTTGTTTTGGATGCGCTGAAAGGAGAAGGTCTGACACCCGACGATATTGAGATTGTCATGTATACCCACCTCCACAACGATCATGCAGGCGGCATGCTGCTGTTTCCCAATTCACAGCACCTGTTTCAGAGGGATGAGTATTACAATATGCTTCACCCCCTGCCCACACAGAAGATTCGAAGAGATTATGACCCGCGCACGCCAGGCGACCTTGCACAGATCAAGAATGTACGCATGATTGACGGCGATTTTGACATGGGAAACGGAATCCGCCTGTTTAAGGTTCCCGGTCACTCCCTAGGCGGTATGGCCATTCAGGTCCAGACTGCAGAGGGCAAGTATGTGATTACCGGCGATATGCCCCATATTGCCCAGTCTCTCTTCCCGCAGATGGATAAGATGGAGGTCATTGGCGGCGAAATTGTGGATATCACACCTGCACCTGAGAACTGGGGACCCTTTATCCTCAACAGCGTTATCTATGACCACTATGCCTGCTATGACAGCTTCAACAAGATTATGATGCTGGCGGAGCGGGAAGAGCCCAAGTGGTTCCTCACTGGACACGACATGTGGTGCGTCAACAAGAAATACTTTGGATAATGCCAATGCTGGTGAAATGTTCATACGTAAGGAGGTATCTGTATGACTTCACAAATGTGGATGATCCTAATTACTGTGGTCTACGTATGCGCAATGATGCTACTGAGCTGGATCATCGGAAAAAAGACCACCAAGGATGAGACGGAATTCATGGTTGGCGGCCGGGAGTTTACGGCCTTCATGACAGCCATCGGCAACGGTTCCATTCTGATCTCTGGCGGTTATCTGCCCTCCATTATCATGTACGGCTATATGTTCGGTATGGGCGGCATGTGGTTCTACTTGGGCTGGGGCACAGGAGCTCTGGTGGCTTGGCTGTGCTGGGCCGGCTTCTGGCGGACATCCGGCGCCCTGACGCCCACCGAGTGGTTTGAATACCGCTACGGAAAGGGCGGCCGCATGGCCATCACCATTGTAATCCTTTTTGCCTCCCTAGCCATTCTGGGCTGGCAGTATGTGGGATGCGGCGAGACCATCGGCGGTGCGCTGGGCATTGATCCCAAAATCGCGATGCTGTTGGTAGGTGTGGTGGTCACGGCCTACGTGGTATTCGGCGGCATCTGGGCGGCTACCGCCACAGATGTGATTCAGTTCTCCTGGGTATTCATTATCCAGTTCATCATCCTGCCGACCTTTTTGATCGCGAAGTACGGGTTGCCTGATGCAGTGGCGCTACCAGATGCTTTCCTCTCCCTTCCTTTCGGTACGCTCCCTGTCATCAAATTTGTGGCACCGTCTGTCATCACCTTCCTGATGATGCACCAGTCTCTGCTGAACCAGTCTCCGTATTGGGCCCGGGCGGCGGGTACTCGCAGTCTAAAGAACTGCAAGCGCGGCTGGATGTGGACTGTGATCATCGCCTACTTTACCGGTGTTGTCGGAGCTTTTATCGGCTGCTATGCCCGGCAGCTTCTGCCGGGACTGACGGATTCCAGTCAGGCGTTCGGAGCCTTGATGAATATTTTGCCGATTCCTTTGGCGGCCTGTATTATGGCTGGCCTGATGGCGGCCACCATGTCCACCTGCGACATCTACCTGGTATCTGGCGTGAATCAGCTAGTCCGTGATGTGGCGCAGTATTTCCTGAAAATTCGTGATACCAAAAAGCTCCTGCAGTGGGCGAAGTGGGGCACCATCATCTATGGAATGGCCTCGGTATTCTTCGCCATCTTCTGGAGCGGCGGGCTGAGCTATCTCTTCGCTTTCGGCACAGGAGTGGGTGCCCCATTGTTTGTCTACTATCTGGACTCCTGGCTATTGCGGGTAGGCAACCAGAAGGGAGCGATTGCCTCTGTTGCCGTGTCTATGGCCATTGTACTGTACTGGGATATCCTAACCACCAACTCCCAGCAGATGAACAGCCTCTGGCTGATTTTCCCGGCCTCTTTCCTCACGCTGGTGATTGTAAGCTTTCTGACCAAGAAGGATACCGTTGTTCCTGTGGATGAAAAGACGGGACCCAATGAAGCCCAGATGGAGATTCTGAAAACCATCAAGCGTGGATATTCAAATGCCGGCGCTATTATCACCAGTATGACGCGCTTCTGCAATGAGCATCAGCTACAGGCTGGCCATATCCACAATGCGCTGGATTCTCTGGAGAAGAGCGGCTATGTCAAGCGAAAGGGACAGCGGCTGATTGCCCAGCTATATTTTTCCCTGACGGAAAAAGGCGATGCCGCGGCCTGTGCCAATATGAGTGAAACAGAGTTGAAGACCATTGCCGTATATGGAGTGGACAGTCAGGCAATCCAGTTCATGCATTGGATCGAAAAGGACGATGCCACGATGAGCGAGATCTCTGGAAAGCATTCCATCTACATGATGGAACTGAGTGCCATTTCTGAACATCTCTCCGATCTGGGACTGGTGAGAGTCTTCGGCCAAGGACGATTGAAAGCCGGACTGACGGATGCTGGGCGGCAACTGTTGCGGAAGACTGCCGCACAGCATTCATAAGCAACAGGAAATCTCTTTTCCAAGAAAATGCTGAAGGAGGGAAAAAGGTGAATGCTTATGTCGCTAGAAAGCTGGCAGAATTCGCCGCCTCAATTTTGATTCTTGTTCCCTGCGTCCTGTTGCTGGCATGGGAAACTGCTCTGCCCAATGCAACATTTCTATGGGCGGTGTTGCTGGCCTGCAGCGGAGTTTTTCTGGCGGCACTTATCCATGCGGACCGCTGTCAGGAACAGCGGTCTTGGAGACGTGTAGTGAGCCGTTGCGGTGGCTTTGTGATCATGTTCCTGTTCATTCTCTATAAAGTTATAACCCTGTTGTTTTAAGAAAATAGAGTGAAGAAACTGGCATAAGAGAGAGTCCCACACACAAAATGGTAAATGTCAAATACAGGAGGATATAAAGGAGTGTGGGTGTGGCTTTAGCCACGCCCACACTCCTTTATTGCCCCTTATATTTGACATTTACCCCAATTCCAAGACCATCAACAGTTTTTCGTAGACATCCCGGTTGGAAGTTCTGAAGTACAGCATCCTCCACGGGATGCCTGACACAATCTGAGGCAGACAGCACCGTTTCAAACTCACTTTTACTCAGGTGCCTTGTTGATACTCTCCGTGCGGCGTGGCTGGAGATCATCTTCGTTGAATTGATAGGCATCCGCCAGAATGCCGACTACCATATCCTGCTCCACTGCCTGCTTGTACAGCAGAGAGGACATCCGATTCTCCAACTGTCCCAGTCGGCCGTCCACATAGGATTTGATGGAGGCCGGGAGAAAGAGTCCTGCGTTGTTGGCGCTGAAGCAGTCCAGATAGAAGTCGACGGCTCGTTCGATGAAGGCGGTGAGACTGCGGCTTCAATCCTCCCGGTACCGCCGCTCTAAGATGGCCTTCTTCTCCGGAGAGAGGTAGAAGGCGAATTTCTCTTTTCTGCCCATAAACTGCTCCTTTCTGGGGCTTGACCTCTGTTTTTTTGTTGTGACAGTAGGTGTTCCGGGTTCGTGACCGCAGAGGTGACAGCACAGGTCGGATTTTGATCCCACTTTTGATACACCGCAAAACCCTCGCAACTGCCCGCACTGCGGGCAGTTGTGACCGGCCGGAGGTGCTACCGGCGACCCCGGCCTTTATCCTGCACGATTCCCCCCCTCGGTCCACCTGCCCATTTAGGCGTTAATCAATAACGGGAGCTGCGGCACACAGTCCCCACACGGAATGCCTGTACCCTGCCCACGCTGTCACCTCCGCACACAGCGGCCCAGGCGGTCACATGCCGGCCTGGGCCGCTGCTGCCTTCTGACGCATTACTGTGATTTCCAGCCGCGCCAACTGACGGTCATAGTACGCATTTACCACCTCCTGGGTGGGACGGAGGGTGTGGTGCAGATTCCTATTGCGCTTCTGACCGGCCCTGGTCATAATCTCTGTCGGTTCTGTGAAGAGGAGCTCCTGTTCCTCCAGTTGGCGGATGTACTTGCGCACTGTGTTTTCACTCATACCCACAGATCTCCCAATCGTTGGGCCAGCACTGATGCGTCTTACGGTCCTCGCACCGTTTGAGGTAACTATACACTGCCAGTTCACCGGCATTCAGACCCAGCAGGAAGATCTCGTCGGGCAGAGAGAAGTAGGTTCCACTTCCGTACCTGATTTTCCACCTCCCGTATGCTCATCCCCCAGCGGGTGAACTGCTCCTTGGGTACGACCATCCTGCTGCCGATCTTTAGTACCGGGAAGCCCGGCTCGTGCATGAGCTCGTAGCAGCTGGATTGTGACACACCAAGAAGTTTTGCCACTGTTGCCGTGTTCAGAAACAGCGGCAGATCCTCATAGCGTTTGCAGTCCGATTCTTTCACGATGCCTCCCCCGCATTTGAGAAATACACAACCTCTCATCATGTACAAGCAACAAAACAGGGAGTTGAGCGGAGACAAGAAGAAAATTCAGAGAATTACACAGATTCAAGCATCTTGATTCAGTGCTTTTGCCAATCAGATACTTCCTCTGACAGCGATATGCGTAATCCAGCAAGTGGGCAAAAGAAAATGAAGCGATGACGGACAACGCAAGAATCTGAGAGAATGAATATGAAACCGAGGAAAAGAAACGGCCGGATTGATTGATCCAACTCCTAATCCAGCTGGCCTTTTCATTGCTGATGCGGCGCAGTTTCTGCGTTGGTGCTGTTGGAGATTTCACAAGTGTCGATTATCTCCTCCCGCCGGGCATATGTCAAGGCGATGCCTTCATCACGTTGCTGGCGGGAATCCAGCTCAGTTTTCACAGGCTTTTATATGGAGAAATCGCCAAGGCACCAGGAAGGAGAATCTTGGTGCCCCGGCGATTTATAGGAAATAAGATAGGTAGCAGTAAATTATCTAAGCACTGTGTAGGACAAATGGATAGACTACCAGTCCGGACACAAAAGCAACATATAAAAATTCCGCTGAGGTATTTTCACCAATTTTCCAATGAACACACTCCGTCAAATCCGGATAAACCTGCTCCGATATTCAGCCCCTTCTGCAATATGGCCGATTCCGATGATGCAAGGAAGCTGGTATCCTGATGGACAGCCCAGCACTTCCAAAATCTTCCTCGGCTGTTCCTCTGTGGGAATTCGCATGGAGCGGCCAAGGCTCTCGTCTGTGGTAGCTAGGAAGACGTTTTCGATGACGCACCAGATCTCGACAAAGTCCATCAGTTTTCTGGGCCCGACCTCCATCATGATCTGTGCTTCCCGCTTATACAGCGGCAGAAGGACACATCCAGCTTCCGCACATACTTTTTTGCTTGGGGAAAGCGATCTGAATCATCTCCTGCACTGGATTTTCAGGAGGAGGGTCCTTACAGGGCAGAGGGTCAATGTAGTCGGTGACTTTTCGCTTTGCCATCTCCGACGTGACCGCAATAAGATTCCACTTGCGTTTGTGGTCAAAAGAGGGAGCCGTGATTCCGGCCCGAATAATCCACTTAATCTGTTCCGCTGTTACCGGTGTACCAGTAAACTGAAATGTTGTGCGTCTCTTTTGAATATCTTCTTTAAATTCCATAGGTGTGACCATTCCTTTCCGCTACGCTCCAAGGCACCAAAATGGATGAAACATAGGTGCCTCTCATACAGCAAGTTGAAATTTGTTAAAATAGGCTTGAGGAAGCAGGTGTACTACAGAGCACGTGGAGGTGAGTAGGCTCAACCTCGTGTTGGACTAAATAGGTATGTGCTGGACGCTCTTTCAAGCACCAATAATTAGGGCTTAACACCCTGTAACCTTATCTTTGGAGAGACGGACTGCTTCAATCTTTCAGCGGGCGTTCAGTCCCTGCTTGTTCTCCTCAGGTTTTATTTCGAGAGGATATGCTATGCCTTTCCTCCTGTTTTTACCACGCCTGTTCCCGCTTCCGATCCCGCTCCAGAAAGCCTTCGGCACCGATACTTGCTGCCCACGATACGTGATCACAACAGAGTCGCTTGTTCATGTCCTTTCAGCTTGTTGAATCAGGAGCACCAAAACATCATTTACATTGGTCCCTATGGGACCCGTTCGAATCAACCCATCTACTTGTTTCAAAGCATGATAGGCGCTGTTATTAGCTAGTATCTGGTGAATGGAGAGGCCAGCCTTTTCCAGTCGGCTCCACGTGAACCTATCTACAATTCCGCCGACCGCATCAGTGGACCCATCGGTTCCATCAGAAGCAACGGAAAAAATTAAGACATTGTCCAGTCCTGCAATTCCTTCTGCAGCGGCCAATGCCAGCTCCTGATTTCTCCCGCCAGAACCGTGTTCAGTGAGTTGCACGACCGTCTCTCCATCAGCGAGGAATGCCAGGGAATTTCCACAATGGGAATGGGCCTTTGCAATAGACGCCAACGCAGTTGTTCCGGCGGCTCCATAGCGGTGTTCTACCGCCTGTCCCTATCGTCTGGCCGATGAGATACAGCAGGGGCTCCAGACGCTCCACTTAAAGTTGGGCAAATTACTGTTAAAAATCTACTATCATCTTCTTAAGGAAGATGTCAAGGAAAGACCATAGATGCTTACAACAGAGATTCCCTGATCCCTTCTGCTGTTCTGGACATCTAGATATATGTGAGATTTGCATAAGGGCTGTGTGTTATGATGAAAATAATGCCCAAGAAAAATGTATATTTCTACACAAAATCCAATCGTATAATTTTCAACATAAATAACACGGCAGTAGACCAAAATTAGATGATGCGAAAAGGAGGTATCTATGAGAAAGATCAGAATCCTCAACATTGTTCCGGACATTTATACAGAGGGGATCGCAGTCTCTGTAAAGGACCGTCAGGCGCTGGCCGCCGCGCTGAAGGAGGAAACCGGGGGACTGGTGGAACTTGAGAGCAGGATCGTTGAGGGTGGAAGTGAGTCTATTGAATGCTTTTACGATTCGGCTCTGGCTGCGCCTTACATATTAAAGCTGGCGCAGCAGGGGGAAAAAGATGGCTTCGACGCCATTGTCCTGGATTGCTTTCTGGATCCCGCACTCTCTGAATGCCGGGAATTGGTCCGAATTCCGGTGATGGGGGCATGCCAGTCCAGCTGTTCACTGGCCGCCAGAATGGCCGGGCGCTTTTCTGTGATCGGGATTCTGGATAATGCCGACCGCTGTATTCGTGAAAATATCCGGTGTTATTGCTTTGAACGGCAGTTGGCATCCATTCCGGTCATTCACATGCCAGTGGTGGAACTTCACAACAGTGAGGAGGCTCTCGTGGACAAGGCTGCGGCGGCTGCCAACCAAGCGGTACGGCAGGATGGCGCCCGGGCGGTGATTTTTGGCTGTACCTGCATGAGCACGGCGGTGGATGGCGTGAAGAGAAAACTGCAGGAACACGGGATCGATATTCCGGTCATTGAGCCATTCAGAGCGGCTCTTTACGACGCACTTTCTTGTGCGTTGATGGGCGTTTCCCAGAGCAAATACGCCTATTGGCCGGTGGAAGAAAAGACACGAAAAGTCGATTGGGAACTGACGTGATCCAAATGGCTCTGCAATAGGAAAGGGGTTGGAAAAGTGCTTCGCTATATACTGAAAAGACTCTTGCAGGGAGTATTTGTTCTGATAGGAGTTTCAATTGTCATTTTCTGTCTTTCCCGCATTATTCCGGGAGATCCGGCACGGTTGGCTTTGGGGCAGCACGCGACCCAGGAGGCAGTCGATAACCTGTCAAAACAGATGTATTTAGATAAGCCACTGCCGGTGCAGTATATCCTGTGGTTCCGGGATGTGCTTCATGGCGATTTCGGTATTTCCCTGTCCACCCGCCGCTCTGTTACAGAGGACATGAAGCAGCTGCTTCCGGCGACCTTTGAACTGATTTTCTGGTCCGCCCTGTTCATGGTGGGCGGTTCCCTGATTTTGGGACGGGCGGCGGCCCGGCACCGAGATGGCATTCTGGACAGTATCATCCGTGTGTTCTCCTATATCGGAATCGCGGTGCCGTCCTTCGTGGTGGCAATTGTGCTGCTGGTCATATTCGGAAATCTATGGCAGGTAATCCCAACGCTTGGGCGATTGAGTACCGGGGTGGCACCGCCGGACACCATCACGGGCTTCTATGTGCTGGATGCCCTGGTGCAGGGACAATTTTCCACGGCGTGGGACGCGTTCCTCCATTTGCTGCTGCCCGCGTTTGCCCTTTCTCTGGGCGGTATGTTCCAGGATGCACGGCTGATGCGTTCCGCGCTGACGGACAATATGGGAAAGGAGTACATGTGCGTTTCCCGCAGTTATGGCCTGCCGGAAAAAGTCCTGATGAATCGATATCTGTTCAAGCCCTCCAGCACGTCAGTGATCACAGTTATGGGCATGGACATTGCATCTATGGTGGGCAACGCATTCATGGTGGAACAGGTATTCAACTGGCCGGGATTTTCCAAATACGGGGCAAACGCGATGATTACCAAGGACTTGAACTCTGTCTGTGCAGTGGTGCTTGTAATCGGAGCGACGTTCTTGGTGGTCAATCTGATCGTGGACGTGATCAATGCTATGGTGGACCCGAGGATCCGACTGGGAGGTGACCTGTAAAGATGGATGCAGCCAAAAAGAAAAAAGGCTTTCTGAAGCCATCCACCCGGGAGAATTTCTGTATTTACTGGTATAACTTCCGCAGCAACAAATTGTCCATGGTGGGATTGGCCATTGTGGTGATCTCCCTGATTTTCGCAATTTTTGCCCCGTATGTGGCGCCGTTTCCGGAACATGCCGGCGCCTATGTGGATCTGGCCAATGCCGGCGTGGCACCTAACGCCACGTTTTGGTTCGGGACGGATGTGACGGGGCGGGACATCCTCTCCCGCGTGATTTTCGGATTCCGCGGCGCCCTGAAAATGGCAGTGGTGGTACTGGCGATCTCTGTTCCCGTGGGGACGTTTCTGGGTCTTCTGGCGGGATATTATCACCACACCTGGGTGGACACCGTCATCATGCGCATGACGGATATTTTCCTGGCGTTGCCGTCACTGGTGCTGGCCATGACCATAGCCTCCCTCATGGAGCCGAACATGACGAATACCATGATTGCGGTGACCCTTTCCTGGTGGCCATGGTATACAAGACTGGTCTATAGTATGGCGACCGGATATAGCAAGGAGTACTTTATCAAGAATGCCGAACTTGTCGGCGCGAGCAGGGCGCATATTCTCTTCAAGGAACTGCTGCCCAACTGCTTGTCCCCGGTTTTGACAAAGATGGCGCTGGACGTTGGCTGGGTTATTCTGCTGGGCGCATCCCTGAGTTTTATCGGCCTGGGCGAACAGCCCCCCACGCCGTCCTTCGGCACGATGATCTCCGAAGGGTCGACTTACATGCCGGACTATTGGTGGATGACGGCATTCCCCGCCCTTGCCATTGTGTTTGTCATCCTTGGCTTTAACTTCTTGGGCGACGGAATTCGGGATATGCTGGACAGGGGGAAACAGTGATGGATGAAAAATTGCTGGATATTCAGGATCTCTCTGTATGGTACAAGACATATCGGGGCTTTGCCGAAGTGGTGGATCACATCAATCTGTACGTGGGTAAGGGCGAAAAAATCGGCCTTGTGGGCGAGTCCGGCTGCGGAAAGACCACAACGATGAAAATGGTCATGCGGACACTGGACGAACGGGGTATCAAGGTGGGAGAGGGGTCTAAGCTCCTGTTTGGCGGTGAGGATATCCTGGCCATGGATGCGAAGGCGCTTCTGGATCTACGGCGCCGCAAGATCTCCATGATCTCCCAGTCGCCCATGGCGGCATTGAACCCTGTATTCACGATCGGCCAGCAGATGATGGATGTGCTGAAATACTCCGGGCAGTTTGATAAGCATGACAAAAAGGGAATGCTGGACGCGGCCCGGAAGGCGATTGACAGCGTGATGATTCCGGACCCGGACCGCATTCTGAACTCGTACCCGCACCAGTTATCAGGCGGTATGCGGCAGAGAATCTGCATTGCCACATCGCTTCTGACGCCCCGTCAGCTGCTGATCGCGGATGAGCCCGGTACCGCGCTGGACGTCACGGTTCAGGGGCAGATCCACAAGCTTCTGCGCAGGCTGGTGGAGGAGGAAAAGCGCTCTTTGATCATGATCACCCACTCGCTGGGCGTGGTCCGAGAGCTGGTGGACCGTATTTACGTCATGTACGCGGGAAACATCGTGGAGAACTGCGATACCGCTGAGCTTTTCAAAAATCCGCTGCATCCGTATACCCAAGGCTTGCTGGCATGTGTGCCGCGGCTTACCGGCGGCGGAATTTCAGCCGGCATTTACGGCTACATTCCAAGTTATGTAAATCCACCAAAGGGGTGCCGGTTCTTCAACCGCTGCCCTCATTGCACAGAACGCTGCAAGCAGGAAAAACCGGGCACATACATGGCTGCAGAAAATCATGCGGTGTCCTGCTTCCTCTATGAGGACAAGGGACCTGCCAAGGAGAGGGGAGACGGCCATGTCGAATGAGTTATTGACATTAAAGAACCTGAAGCAGTACTTTCCTGTGGGAAAAGACCGGTTTGTGCGGGCAGTGGATGGCGTGGACCTGACCATCAACCATGGGGATGTCATGGGCCTTGTGGGTGAGTCCGGCTCCGGAAAGAGCACGATTGCCTATACCGTTATGGGCATGTACGGGATGACGGGCGGCGAGATCGACTTTGAGGGCGAGGTTTTCACAAAGGAGACCAAGCGGAAGAGGAGCATGAAATTCCGCCGCGAGGCGCAGATCGTCTTTCAGGATCCCGGCTCTTCCCTAAACCCCTATCAGGATGTGCGCAGCATTCTGAGTCTGCCGCTGAAGGTACATAAGGTAGTTCCCAAGAACGAGATTGACGATAAGATCCTTGAGATTCTGGAGATGGTAGAACTTCCCGCCGACTTCATGTACAAGTCGCCTAACTCCATCGGTGGCGGTGAGAAGCAGCTGGTCTCCATAGCCCGGGCACTGTGCTGCAATCCCAAGTTCATCATTCTGGATGAGCCAACCTCTTCTCTGGATGTCTCCATCCAGGCCAAGATCATCAACATGCTCATCAAGCTGAAGAAGGAGCAGAACCTCACCTATATGTTCATCACCCACGACATGGGCGTAATGCGGAACGTCTCCAACCGGGTGGCGATCATGTATCTGGGCAAGATTTGCGAAATCGCCCCCACCGAGACATTCTATCGAAATCCGCTGCACCCCTATACACAGATGCTGCTGTCCTCGATCCCGGTAGTTTCGGAGGAGGACGAGACCATCAAACCAAAGGCAGTGGAGTGCGTGGGGGAAATTCCGTCCCCGGTCAATGTGCCGACGGGCTGCAGTTTTCACACCCGCTGCCCCTACAAATGCGAGCGGTGCACAAAAGAAGACCCGGTGATGCGGGAGGTGGAGCCAGGGCATACGGTCCGCTGTCATTTGATAGATAAATAGGGCATTCTCTCTGTACACGCTTTTCGGCTGCCGCCGGAGGTGTAAATTATACGACTGTAATAAAGGAGGAAGATTATGAAACGAATTCTTGCATTGGTCCTGGCCCTTTTGAGCTGCGTCGGCCTGCTGTCCGGGTGCGGCGGAGACACTGCGGGCGACCCGGCAGACGCTCAGACGGGAGACGGCACCCGCCCCAGCATCATCCGCTTCTCTGCGGACAGTACGCCCAAGATTGATCCGGCGGTGATTACGGACTTGGTCGGCAGCGTATGTGTTGAAAATCTGTATGATAATCTCACCTATCCAGATGAAACGCCGAACCTGGCCACCGATTGGGAGGCCAGCCCGGATGGATTGGAGTATACCTTCCATCTGAAGGAGGGCGTGAAGTTCCACAGCGGAAACGACCTGACAGCTTCCGATGTCGTGTTTTCCTTTAACCGCTTCAAAACGATTGGACAGGGATTTGCGTACCTCTTCGACACCGTGGAGGAATGCGTGGCGGACGATGATTACACAGTGAGATTTGTTCTCGCCGAGCCTCTGGGTTCTTTTATGGGCATCATCTGGCACCTGTACATTTTGGACGAAGAGACGGTCATGGCCAATATTGTGGATGACGGCACCTACGGCGAATATGGCGACTATGCCATGGCCTGGCTGCTGGACAACGACGCTGGCTCTGGTCCCTACACAGCTACAGAGATGGTGCATTCTGATTATTTCCTAGCAAGCCGCTTCCCTGACTGGCATATGGGCTGGGAGGGCCGCGAAAATGCCCCCGAGCAGTTTCAGGCTATTTATCTGACTGAGCCCAGTACCCAGCAGACTATGATGGCCAATCAGGAGCTGGAAATTTCTTCTCCGTGGTTTGCTCCGGAAAACTATGAGGCGTTGGATGAGATTGAGGGGGTTGAACTGGCATTTACCACATGGGCCTGCACCCAGTATATCTTCTTTAATACGCAGGCCGCCCCCACAGACGATCTGAACTACCGCAAGGCGTTGTCCTGCCTGCTGGACTATGAGAGTTTCCTCGGCCCTGTATTCTACGGCGCAGAGCGTAGCGTCGGACCGGTCTCCTCCGCAATCAACGGCCATAACGACAGCTGTACGACTTATAACTATGATATTGAGCAGGCGAAGGAATACTTGGCCCAGTCGAGGTATGCGGACACATATCAGGACATTGAACTGGAGTGTTTCCTCCTGGATTCGGCTCCAGCTCTGGAAAAAATGATGCTGTCCCTGCAGGCCAACTGCGCGCAAGTCGGCATCACTATGAATATCCGGAAGGGTCCCTGGCTGACCTATCAGGAGCAGATTTCCAACCCGGATAGTGCGCCGAATGTATCTACCTGCAACATCACGCCCTCTGTCAATGACGCCGCTTCTGTGATGCGCACTCTATTTGGCAGCGCAACCCAGGGAACGTTTGAGAATCCCACCTGGGTTTCCACGCCGGAGCTGGATGAACGGTTGGACACTGCTGTCACCATTCTGGATACAGATGAGAGAAATGCCGCTGCCATGGAACTGCAGGACTATGTGATGGCAGAGCTGTGTGCGTCGGCACCAGTCGCCGATATGGCGAATCCCTATGCGTATCAGTCCACATACATTGATTGGCCTGTTGCGGACTATTACAATGAAACCGGTGAACTGAAGTATTATGCGCTGGGCATGGATATGTACATGCCAGACATCAGCATTTATACAGATCGGTAATCCTACGCAACAGTTATATGATAAGTTAGAAAGTGAGGAGCGCTTTTATGGTTGCGTTTGAGTTAAAGACAAAGCAGGATATTCAGGATTTTGCCACTGGCTGCTGCTTCTTCGGCTGCGGTGGCGGCGGTGACCCTGAGGCCGGCATCGTAGCCCTGACAGAGGTGTTGGAGAAGGGGAAGCCCCTCCAGGTAACCAGCTTTGACGATCTGAAGGATGATGACACCTATGCGTCTGTTTTTCTGATGGGCTCTATCGCCCCCAAAACAGATGAGATCATTGCCAAGCAAAAGCGCAACGGCGTGCCCGTTGATCCGCCCTATTCTCCCCAGGAGATGCTTTCCAAGTCCCTGGATGTCCTGGAGGAATACACCGGGAAGAAGATCAGCGCATTGTTTGCCATTGAGCTGGGCGGCGGAAACAGCTGCATGCCCATGTCCGTTGGATTCGACAAGGGCCTGACGTATATCGACGCGGACGCCGCGGGGCGTGCCTATCCGCAGATGACCCAGGCGCTGCCGCTTGTTATGGATAAGCCCTGTCTGCCGGTGGCCATCGTCAACGGCTATGGCGACACCAATATCTTGACGCGCTGTGTGAACAGCCAGATGATCGAGCGCAACGGCAAGATGCTGGCTGACTCCGGCTTCGGTATGGTAGCCCACGCGTGCTACATCATGTCCGGTAAGGAAGTCAAGGACGCGCTGGTCCCCGGCACGCTCAGCCAGTGCTTCAAGATTGGCAAGACCATTCGGGAGGCCAACGAGGTAGGGAAGGACCCCGTGGCCGCGGCAGCGGAAGCCGCCGGCGGTTATGTTCTGGCAAAAACGAAGATGGTCAAAAAAGAGGGAAAGACCATCGACGGCCTGTACTATGGCACGCTGGAGCTGGAAGGTGTGGACGAGTTTGCTGGCAATACCTATAAGCTGTGGTTCGAGAATGAGTATCATGTGATGTGGAAGAACGGCAAGCCATGGATTACCAGCCCTGATATCGTTCAATGCGTGGATACAAAGACCTGCCATCCGTTGACCAACACGGTAATTGAAGTTGGCGACTTTGTCAGCATCGTAGGCGTGCCCGCCCGGGAGCAATACAATTCAGGAAAGCCATTCTCCGTTATGAACCCCCGCTACTATGATTTTGAGTTTGACCATGTTCCGATGGCGGAAGTCCTGCGCCAAGAAAACGCCTGAGTATCTGCCGTGAAGAAGATTCCCGGTTGTCGAATGAGTTGCATCGACAACCGGGAATCTTTAAATATCGCCGGAATCAGAGGAACCCTTCCGCACGTATAAGCCCTCTAAAATAAACGCGAATTCAAACTGGCGGCGCAATGGCAACTGAAAAGGATCCTCCTTATACAGAGATACAATTTTTTGCTTGCGCTGAAGAACGGTGTTTTTATGAAAAAACAACTGTTCGGCAACCAGATTGTAATTCATGTCGCAGCGCAAAAGTGCGCGGAAGGTCTCTTCCAAGGCACCGTTTCGGGTTTGATCATATTGCCGGACAGGGGCTAAAAGACGGTCAATCAACTGCGGGACCAGTCCAGGGTCGGCCTGATAAGTCTGAAGCAGCATCATATAGGCGGGAAACTCCTCGCTGTCCACACAGGTAGAGGGCGCAAAACCAGAGGTTGCAATTTGCAGCGCCAGTCTTGCGGTTTCGTAGCTGGTTTGGATATCCCGCACACTTTTACAGCGATATCCAATTCCGGCGGAAACCTCAATATTTTTGCGCTTAAGGACCCGCTGGAGAGAACGGGCTACCTGCAAAATCGTTTGCTTGGGCGTCTGAATATGGAGGATTACGACCTTATCACTCAGTCCACAGCAGATACTCCTGTCCCCTAAAGCGCTGAGTTCGCTTTGCACCAACTCATAAAAGTCACGTTTTAAAGAAGCGATTTTCTCCTCGCTGTATTGTTTGATCAACTGCTTGAAATTGCAGATATCCAGCACAATACATCCCTCTACCTGGGAGATGTCGCAGTGAATCGCTGTGCTGCGGCGAAAGATATCCTCTTCAGATAGATGGATGGTCAACAGATCCCGTATAAAATCTGTGCGCAGTTTTTCTTGCTGCTGGCTGATGCTGATCTGGCTTAGACTGGAAATGCTCAAGGCATTGCAGATCTGGGCAATCGCAATTTTATCCAAATCAGAAAACCTGCACCCTACAATTACCAAAGTGCCAAAATAGAATGCCTTATTATAGATTGGGCGCAGATAGAGCTGCTCATCTATCCCCGGGCAGGAAATGGTCTGGCTGGAATGGTGGAGCAAAAACTCTGAGAAATGATTTTTGATATACCGTTCAACCATCTGGATTCGCGCTCTGGAAAAGCCGGAGATGTAGATGGGCTCGGCATTTTGATCAAAGTACATCACGCGCTTTTCCAGCATATGTTCCAGAGACATGACCAGCGAGGAGCTGTTCCTGCTCTCCATCAGCAGTTCCGTCACATATTCATAGATGTCAATGGCGTCTCGCAGCTTTTGATTATCAAGCCCCAAAAGCGCATCGGATACAGCACGGATAATCTCTTTGTAGCCTACCAGAGAAAACATCACAATCAAAGGAAAATCCAGTTCGTTGCACACATCAATGAGCTCCTGAGAGACGTCCTTTAAAACTGTTCCCACATAACAGAGGACAAGCCCGGCAGCTCCGCTCTTGTTCAGGCGTCGGATGGCTTCCACCTGCCGCTCAGGATGGTCGACCAGGGCATACATTGAGGAAATTTCCAAAGAGGCACCTCGAACCAGCTCTGAGGAAAACCATTCTGTGATATCCACCTCCATCACGCTGACGTGCTCAACTTTACGGGTAACACCGTTTTCCCCTGCGATTACCTTGCCGGTGGCAAAGGGCTTCAGCTTTAATACATCGGCGACGGTAAGAGCCATTTCACATCCCCTCCTGAGCTGTTATACATCTGCGGGTGTTCGGGTGACTACTAGCAGAAAGGTTTCGTGGACAATTTAACATATTATAGCATGTTACGATCAGTTTGCCAATGACAAAGAGACGCATTTTGCGGAATGAATGAGAGGATGTTAGTATGAACAAAGAACGTTTGCTGCAACGCTTTCTCCAATATGTTACCTGTGCCAGCGAGACCTATCAAGAGCGAGAATTTTGCATCATGATGGAGGAAGAATTGACTTCTCTTGGACTCCATTGGGAACGACAGGAGATTGGGGAAATGTTCGGCTCCAACGGGTGGAATCTCCATGCGATTCTACCAGGTACAGGCGCTCCTCTGCTTCTTTGCGCCCATATGGACACTGTGGCCCCGGGCTATGGGATTTCTCCCATTTTGAGAGATGGGGTCATATACAGCGATGGAACCACAATTCTAGGCAGTGATGATAAAGCCGGTATTGCTGCAGCTATGGAGGCTGTCCAGACGATTGTTGAGAAAGGCTTGCCGCATCGGCCGATCGAATTTCTGCTGACTATCTGTGAGGAAAACGGCATTCTCGGCTCCAAATACGCTGACTACAGCAAAATTATCAGCAAAGAGGCCATTGTTTTAGACAATGAGGATGTGGGGCACTTGGTGAACCAGGCGGCTGCATATATGAAGATTCACTTTTCTATCCAAGGAAAGAGAGCACATGCGGGCGTTTCTCCTGAAAAAGGCATCCATGCTCTGAAAGCTGTGGCAGAGTGTATTTCCGGCATCGAATGCGGCCGTGTGTCGGAAATTAGCGTTGTCAACGTGGCCAATTTGCTCTGCCCCGGGCAAACCAACATCGTCCCAGAGAAAGCGGATTTTGATGTGGAGGTTCGCTCCTACGAGGAGGAGGAGCTCCAGTCGATTGTACAGAATATTTGCGGCCACGTGGAAAAGGTTTGTCAGGCCTGGGGCGCAAAATTCTGCAAAACCGAGAACCGGGTCTCTAATGCGTTTTGTATTCCGGTTACCGCACCCATTATTGAAAAGACCTGTGAGGCCATGCGCAGTATTGGCATCACACCGGTCATTGAACAGACGCTCGGCGGCAGCGACATCACATGGCTGGTTGAAAATGGTCTGGCTGCTATCAATATCGGGGTAGGTATGCAGGAAGTTCACGGGTGCAAGGAACATATCCTGTTTGAAGACATGATTTCGACAACAGAAGTTTTGCTGAGGGTTTTGACAACATGAGGTAAAAAATTTGAAACGTGTTCAGATTTTTTTGAGTGTGAATGCCGCAAAGTGGCTGATTGCCGAGGCAATTTCCAGGCGGCCGGAAGTTCAGACCGCACTGGAAAATGGAACATTAATTTTGAAGGGCGGAACCACAACCTCCTGTCTCAGCGCCATTCTGACGGGATCGCACCTGAGGCTGTGCGGCCGGGTAACATGCCGCGGGGCTGTGGCCAATTTGAAAGAGAGCTCCAATCCACATACGGTACTTCTCAGCCGGCAGGGCATACGGTCCCTGGATGGCTTGGAGAGAGATGCCTTTTTGAAGTTTGGACCGGAATGTGTATTGGTTACTGGAGCGAATTTAATTGATTGCAGCGGCGGAGCGGCTCTTCTTGCGGGGAGTCCCGGGGGCGGTAGCTATGGCGCGGCGCTTAGTGCCATTGAGACCGAAGGAATCCGGGTCCTCATAGCAGCAGGGACAGAAAAACTAACGTCCGGAAATATCTCATCAGCAGTAGCGTTGTCTCAAAGAAAACATGTCTCAGCCTCCCATGGGATGGCCTGCGGACTGCTTCCATTAGCTGGAGAAGTGATTACGGAGTTGGATGCCATCTCTATGCTGGCGCCTGTGAAATCAGTCCTGATTGGAAAAGGCGGCATTCAAGGAGCGGAAGGCGGTTCTCTCATTCAAGTATGGGGGGCGGACAGAGATGTAGACGCCATTTGGACGCTGGCGGGACAGTGCTCTACCCGCCCGCTGGGTGGATGTGAGGAGAGCCTTCTGGAATGTCGTCCTGGTGCGTCGGGCTGTCGGGAGCATCTCTCCTGTGTATACCGAGGACAACATGCGCATGGATATGCCTAGACCGAATAATGGAACTCGAAAGGACAGAAAGGAAAATATAGATATGTCAATAGTTTCGAAGAAAAGCAAGCAGATTCCTGGCTCTCTAATTCGAGAAATGTTCGCTATGCAAGCAGGAATGAAGGATGTCATCAGCTTCGCGTTGGGGGAACCGGACTTTACGGCCCCGCAGCATGTCGTTGATGCGACGGTAGCCTCCTTTCGGCGCGGGGAAACCCACTATACGCCCAATACCGGCATTCCTGCTTTGCGGAAGGCCGTGGCTGCGACTTATCAGGCGCGGGGGCTGGATTATCAGCCGAGTGAGATTCTGATTGGGGCCGGCGCAATCAGTCTGCTGAATCTTGCCTGCACCGCCATGTTGGATATCGGAGATGAGGTGTTGCTGCCAGACCCCGGGTGGGCCAATTACAAAGGCCTGATGATGCAGGTAGGTGCCGTCCCCATTCCTGTGAAAGTCAAGGAAGAAAACGGATTCATGTACGAGATTGACGACCTGCGGAATGCGATTACGCCAAAGACCAAAGTTATCTTGATCAATTCGCCTTCCAATCCAACCGGCGGTGTAGCCAGCGCGGAAAACCTGCGCCAAATTTCGGATCTGGCAAAAGAGCGAAACCTGTATGTTCTTACAGACGAGATTTATCGCGAACTGATTTGGGATGGGGAGCCTTATACCAGTATTGCCAGTTTTCCGGGGATGAAAGAGCGTACAGTAGTGGTAGACGGCTTTTCTAAGAAATATGCTATGACAGGCTTTCGTTTAGCTTGGAGCGCTGCGCCTTTAGAAGTCACGACTGTTATGACAAAGCTTCTGGAAAACGTACTTTCTTCTGTGAATGAAGGCGTTCAGTGGGGCGGGGTGGCGGCGCTTACAGGAAACCAGGACTGCGTGGAAGAAATGAAGTGCCAGTATCGCCGTCGCCGGGAGCTGATTGTCAAGGGACTCAATAATATTGAAAAGATTAGCTGTCTGTGGCCAAAGGGCGCATTCTATGCATTTGCCAATATTTCCGGGACTGGACTGAAATCCCAGGAGTTTGCGATGCGGCTGCTGCAGGAGCAACATGTGGTTGTCGTGCCCGGCACAGGCTTTGGCCAAGGCGGCGAGGGATTTATCCGCCTGTCTTACGCCACCAGCGAGAAAAGCATCCAGGAGGGGTTGCGGCGAATGGAGGCTTTTGTAAAGGGCCTTTGAGCCCACAGAAGCTTGGGGAAATATACGCCTTACATTTTCGAAAGGAAGGATTGTCCGTTTTCCTAATTCGCAAGGTTGAGAACTGTTCTTGATAAAATAAAGGAGGATTAAAACAGCCATGAACACATATCTCACCAGCGTGATCGAGAACGTGAAGAAGAAGCACGGCAACGAGCCGGAATTCGTGCAGACGGTGGAGGAGGTGTTCTCCTCTCTGGAGCCGGTGATTGAGAAGCACCCGG
>OJOH01000218.1_pt1 | contig 47335 bp, 31 predicted proteins | sample 1598201 | NCBI WGS metagenome assembly OJOH01 (sample SAMN03922462, study PRJEB24848) | human gut metagenome | isolation source: stool sample | host: Homo sapiens | place: Germany | collected 2009-11 | reverse complement strand
CCGTCTCGCCGGCTTTGATGTGGTAGTGAGGCAGGCATAGTTGGATCAATTCGTTGATTACATCATCTGTCAAGCGATCCATGGCATTCACGCGGCGATCAGCATGAGCCCGACGAACATGTAGGAACTTTTCAGCGTCAATGTCTGCAAAGCTCAATTGACCATTAAACAACTCTTCCATAGCGTTACAAGATCGCAAACGTCAGCACAATAAAATTATACTATTTTGATGGCAAAAAAAACACCATTTTTTGACGTTGTAAAGAAAAACCGAACGGAACAATTTTGTTCAATTCGGCTTGGGAACAGGGGTTTTTGAAGAGCTTCCCCAACGAAATTTGGGTGCTGATTGATCAGGATGACTGGCCGGCTTCGCATGTTGAATCATTGAAAGAAGGAAAGGGCATTCGTCAGGCCGTGGAGGCGCGGCACCAGTCCCATGTGCTAAACGAAGCGAGACACGCTTCGGACGGAAAGGCTCCGCACGAGGTCAGGAAGGTTGAGGAGAGGCAGTGAGCGGCAGGCGCCTTTCTTCCTGTCGTGTCATTGCTTTGCCTTCGTATAATTTCCTTTTCATGGGCCTGCATTGCGTGGGCCCCGTATTGAGAAGGAAACGGAGCCTTGATTGAGCCGACCGATTCAGAACAAAAGGAAAGATCCGTCGCCGTGACGCTCGGCGAGGTGCTTGCCGGACTTCATGGCATGGCGGAAATACCGGGAATGCCTGATTTGGCGGAAATGCCGCCTGATGGCTTCACGTTTCAGATCCCGCCGTGCCAGCGCCCTTATTGCTGGAAACTCTCCGACATTGAGCACGTGCTCGCCGACGTAGCCGACATGAGGTCCGCTGAATCGACGACGCTCTGGTACTTCGGGCCGATCTGCTTCAGGCGTGACAAGGACGTCATGCAGATCTACGACGGCCAGCAGCGTCTCACATCGATGCTTCTCGTGGTCTCGGTGCTGGCCGAACGCCTTCAGGCGGACGGTGCAAACCTCGGACTTTCAGAAGAACAGGCCGAAAGGCTGCGAAGCGCCGCCGAAGGCGCCGCACGGTTCAGCTACGAGCGTCCCGCTACGGTTGATGCCATCATGCTCATGGCAGAGCGTTTGCGCAACAGGTTCGGCGTCAACAGGACAGCGGAGGCAGCTCAGTTTGACGTGAGAGAGGATGCGAAACGCGTCGTCTGGATGCTCGATCACGTCTTCTTCAGCGCCACCGTTTTGCGCAGCGACATCGAGGCCGCACAGTATTTTCAGGGCGAAAACAACCGTGGTGCATCGATGCAGCTCGTCGACCTCGTCAAGTCGCTGAACCTCAGGTTTGTGCCTGAGGCTGATCTCGAAAAGTATGCGGCTCTCTGGACGAATCTGGCCGAACAAAGAACGCGGGGTACTTTTCAGGGAAGCGATGCCGTCGAGCGCGTGTTGCTTCCGTCCATGCTCATTGTCCGCGGGCTCTGGACGTTCGAGGCCGAGGCGAATGATGCCGACGACTACAGGCACTTCATCAGCGGCCGCGGCGATTTTGCAAGGAAAAGGATTTCGGACTCAAGGGCCGGTACTCAGGGCGAGGCCACGTTTCCGACGCTTTCCTCGATGCCGCGCACGGGTGTTCCGTTCTTCAGGACACTTGTCTGGAGCGCGGTTCTGCTTGCTGCCGTGAGGCGGACGCTCGACACTGAGGCAGATGATTATCAGCAGTACATCACGGGCCAGGAACTCGAGCCTCTGCTCTGCAACGGACTTGTTTACTGGGCCGACGCCTTCATGACCGACGCCGACGGCAGCATGCCGAATCGTTTCGAAGCCTTCATGGCGTCGGCACTCGAGGATCCTTCGCAGGTGAATCCCGACCTCCTCGCCGAGGCGGACATCGTCAAGGAGTGTGCCGCTCGTCTTGCGCGCGATCCCGCCTATGAAGGATGGCGCGAAGCGCTCCTTCTCGTGATGGAGACGTTGAGACTGTTGTGGGAGAGGCTCGACTGGCGCCGCATCGTCAGGGCGCTTGCGCTTGAAAGGACCGGCGAATGCCTGCTGCTCGCGCCGTATGCAGGCGGTCGGGCGGAGGAGACGGCCGAGGAGCTCCTCAGGCGAGCTCGACTTCGCCCGTGGGACCTGGCAGGTGCGGGCTGGGAGAGCAGGATGGCTGTTTTTGAGGCGTATGACGCTTGCGGGAGCCGTTCCGAAAGCATCGCCGTCGTGTTCAAGTCGTAGGAGCTCTGATGACGACGGAAAACACTTTTGCCGTTGGAGGCTCAAGAACCGTCATCTGGTGACTCCGTGCTTCCTGCGGCCGTGTCGCTGGACCTTTTTCATCCTTGACGGGCAGCCTTAGCGCGAAGCTCCTGTGGCTCGCCTGCTGGTCGGAGCTGCGCGAAAAAGATCTGGACAAGACGGAACTGCCCGCCCTCAACAAGGCCTGAAATCAGTTCGCACTGGATGCGACCCGGAAATACGCCGCCAAATCCGGCCGGTGATGAGTCAGGGGACGGGCCTTTCGGAGCGCTTTCGGATCATCGCCCGTCCCGCCGTTATTTTCATTTCAGGTCCCGATCGCATCCGAAAATGCTGTCGAAAGCCTCTGGTGATACACTAAGGTAATTTGCATAGACGAAGTGAGTTTCTAGGCGGTATCTCCTAAGACATACTGCCCGACCTAGGCAGTTTGCCATCCCGTATTTGCGGGTTTTTCAAAAATCTCTGTGCCGCAGGCATGCGCACGGAGATTTTTTGATGCAACATCTCCATGTTTCCTCTCCGCCGGCCCGTCGGGCGCTCCCTTTCCCGGATGGAAAACAGAATCCCCCAAAAATAGAAACACTGGAGAGCCAGGTTATGACCCGACAGAAAGAGGAGGCCAGGCGCGAAGCCGGCCTCAAAGGGCTTTATCGCTCGGAACTCGAGCACGACGCGTGCGGCGTGGGTGCCGTCGTCAACATCAAGGGCAGGGCGTCGCACAAGGTCATTGAAGATGCGCTGCTGATTCTGCACAACCTCGACCATCGAGGCGCCGTGGGCGCCGATCCGCTCTGCGGCGACGGCGCGGGCATTCTCATTCAGATTCCGGACGCCTTCTACCGCGAGGAGATGCGTGCGCAGGGCGTTGAGCTTCCCGCAGTCGGCGACTACGGCGTCGGCATGATCTTCCTGCCGCAGGAGGCCGCCTCCCGCGCCGCCTGCGAACAGGAGCTCGAGCGCTCGGTCAGGCGCGAAGGCCAGGTCGTGCTCGGCTGGCGCGACGTTCCCGTCTGCGAAGTGATGACGATGAGTCCGACCGTGAAGGCGAGCGCGCCCGTCATCCGCCAGATCTTCATCGGCCGCGGGCCCGACGTGATGGTCCAGACCGCGCTCGAGCGCAAGCTCTACGTCATCCGCAAGACGGCCTCCCACCGCATTCAGGCCCTGAAGCTCACGCACGGCTCCGAGTACTTCGTGCCGTCGATGAGCACGCGCACCGTCGTCTACAAGGGCCTGCTGCTCGCCGATCAGGTCGGACAGTACTACCTTGACCTGCAGAACGAAAAGGTCGAGAGCGCCATCGCCGTCGTGCACCAGCGATTCTCGACCAACACCTTCCCGAGCTGGGCTCTTGCGCATCCGTACCGCTACATCGCGCACAACGGCGAAATCAACACGGTCCGCGGCAACAACTTCTGGCTGCGCGCCCGCGAGCAGGTCTGGCAGTCGCCCGTGCTCGGCGGCGACATCCGCAAGCTCGCCCCGATCATCTACGACGGCCAGTCCGACACGGCGAGCCTTGACAACGCCATCGAGCTGATGGTGATGTCGGGCTATTCGCTCGCGCAGGCGATGCTCATGCTCGTGCCCGAAGCCTGGGAGAAGTCGACGACGATGGATCCCGACAGGCGCGCCTTCTACGCATATCATGCCCCGATGATGGAGGCCTGGGACGGTCCGGCCGCCATCGTCTTCACGGACGGCGTGCAGATCGGCGCGACGCTTGACCGCAACGGCCTCAGGCCCGCGCGTTACGTGCTCACCGATGACGACACGGTCGTGCTCGCGAGCGAAGTGGGCGTCCTGCCCATTCCCGAAAGCCGCATCCGCCGCAAGTGGCGCGTCGAGCCGGGCAAGATGCTCCTCATCGACACGGGCCGCGGGCGCATCATCGAGGACGACGAGATCAAGAACCAACTCGCCCTCGCCAAGCCCTACCGCGAGTGGGTCGACCGCCTCAACCTGAGGCTCGCCGACCTCGCGGGCGCCGCCAAGGCCGAGCCCGACGAAGCCGTCGGCCCCGAGCGCGTCCGGGAGCTGCAACGCGTCTTCGGCCTCACCCAGGAGGACGTCGACCTCATTCTCGTGCCGATGGCCAGAAAGGGAATGGAGCCCGTGGGCAGCATGGGCAACGACGTCTCGCTCCCGGTCCTCTCGAAGAAGTCCAAGCCGCTCTCCCATTACTTCAAGCAGCTCTTTGCTCAGGTGACGAACCCGCCGATCGATCCGATCCGCGAGGAGCTGGTCACGAGCCTCATCAGCTACATCGGTCCGAAGCCCAACGTGCTCGACGTCAACGACGTGGAGCAGACGAGGCGCATCGAGGTCTCGCAGCCCGTCCTTACGGACGCGGAGATGCGCAAGCTCCTCTCGATTTCCGACTACACCTCGGGCAAGGTGAGGAGCAAGGTGATCGACATCACCTATCCCGCCGCCTGGGGCAGCGCGGGCGTCGAGGCCTGCCTCGCGGGCCTGTGCGCTCAGGCCGTCGACGCGATCAAGCTCGGTCACACGATCCTCATCCTCTCCGACGAGGCGGTCTCGAAGGACCGCGTGGCGATTCCCGCGCTCCTGGCGACCTCGGCCCTTCATCAGCACCTGATCGCCGAGGGCCTGCGCACGACGACGGGCCTCGTGGTGAGCTCGGGCTCCGCGACTGAAACGCACGACTTCGCGCTCCTCATGAGCTACGGCGCCGAGGCGGTGCATCCCTACATGGCCCTCATGACGCTCAAGGATCTCGCGCCCAAGGCCGGGCTCTCGCCCGACGAGGCCGTCGCCCACTACGTCAAGGCCGTGGGCAAGGGCCTCACCAAGGTGATGGCCAAGATGGGCATCTCGACCCTGATGAGCTACCGCGGCGCGAGGATCTTCGAGGCGATCGGCCTGCAGTCGGCCTTCGTCGAGCGCTACTTCACGGGCACGCCCTCGCAGATCGACGGCATCGGCCTCTTCGAGGTGATGCAGGAGGCGATCAACCTCCACAAGGCCGCCTACGGCATCGGCGCCGCCCCCGGCCGCGACCTGCCCACGGGTGGCGAATACGCCTGGCGCGCGGACGGAGAGGAGCACATGTGGACGCCCGAGGCGATCGTCAAGCTCCAGAAGGCCTCCCGCGAGAAGAACTGGAATTCGTACAGGGAATATGCGGACATCATCAACGACCAGAGCCGCCGTCAGATGACGCTGCGCGGCCTGCTGAGGTTCAGGACCGAGGGCTGCACGCCCGTGCCGCTCGACGAGGTCGAGCCTGCGAAGGACATCGTCAGACGCTTTGCAACCGGCGCCATGAGTCTCGGCTCCATTTCGGCCGAGGCCCACGCCACGCTCGCCGTCGCCATGAACCGCATCGGCGCGAAGTCGACTTCAGGCGAGGGCGGCGAGGATCCGAGGCGCTATGAGGCCGAGATGATGACCGGCCTCTCTCCCGTCAAGGCCGGCCAGACGCTCGCCGACGTGCTCGGCAGCGACAGGATTGTCGCGGACGTGAAGCTCGAGGCGGGCGACAGCCTGCGCTCGAAGGTCAAGCAGGTGGCCTCGGCGCGCTTCGGCGTGACGGCCCAGTACCTCGCGAGCGCGGACCAGATCCAGATCAAGATGGCCCAGGGCGCCAAGCCGGGCGAAGGCGGCCAGCTTCCCGGCCACAAGGTGACCGAATACATCGCCGAACTCAGGTACTCCGTCCCCGGCGTCGGCCTCATCTCGCCGCCTCCGCATCACGACATCTACTCGATCGAGGACCTCGCGCAGCTCATCCACGACCTCAAGACCGCCAACAGCGCGGCCGACGTCTCGGTGAAGCTCGTCTCCGAAACGGGCGTGGGCACGGTGGCCGCGGGCGTCGCCAAGGCGAAGGCCGACCACATCGTCATTTCGGGGCACGACGGCGGCACGGGCGCAAGCCCGCTCTCGTCGGTGAAGCACGCGGGCAGCGCCTGGGAGCTCGGTCTCTCCGAAGCTCAGCAGACGCTCGTCGTCAACGGCCTGCGCAACCGCGTTGCGATCCAGGTCGACGGCCAGATCAAGACGGGGCGCGACGTCGTCATCGGCGCCATGCTCGGCGCGGACGAATTCGGCTTTGCGACAGCGCCGCTCGTCGTCGAAGGCTGCATGATGATGCGCCAGTGCCACCTCAACACATGTCCCGTCGGCATCGCCACGCAGGATCCGGAACTCAGGAAGCGCTTCCGCGGCAAGCCCGGCGCCGTCATCAACTACTTCTTCTTCGTGGCCGAAGAGGCCCGTCGCATCATGGCCGAACTCGGCATCCGCCGCTTCGAGGACCTGATCGGCAGGTCGGACCTGCTCGTGCAGCGCGACGACATCGACAACTGGAAGGCGAAGGGCGTGGATCTCTCCCGCATCCTTCACCGTCCGAGCGCCGAGCCTTGCGCCATCCGCCACACGCTCGCTCAGGACCATCAGCTTGAGAAGAATCTCGACCATGCGCTCCTGCCCCGCTTCGCCTGCGCGATCGAGGGCGGCGAGACCGTCTCGATCACGACTGCGGTGAAGAACACTCACCGTTCGGTCGGCACGATGATCTCGCACGAGATCGTGAAGAGGCACGGTGCAGCGGGCCTGCCCGACGACTCGATCAGAATCGCGCTTCACGGCACGGCGGGCCAGTCCTTCGGGGCCTTTGCGGCGAAGGGCCTCACGCTCGACCTGTCGGGCGACGCGAACGACTACGTGGGCAAGGGCCTCTCGGGCGGGCGCATCATCGTGAGGGCGCCTGCGGACTTCCACGGCAGGCCGAGCGAAAACATCATCGCGGGCAATGCGACGCTCTACGGCGCCACGAGCGGCGAGGCGTACTTCGCGGGCGTCGTCGGCGAACGATTCGCCGTGAGGCTTTCGGGCGCGAGCGCCGTGATCGAGGGCTGCGGCGACCACGGCTGCGAGTACATGACGGGCGGCACGACGGTCGTGCTCGGACGCACGGGCCGCAACTTCGCCTCCGGCATGTCGGGCGGCGTCGCGTTCGTCTTCGACGCCGACGGCAGCTTCGAGGCGAACTGCAATCCGTCCATGGTCGCGCTTGAACGGGTCATGAGTCACGAGGAGCAGGTGAGGACGAGCGATCCGCGCACCTGGCACATGGGCTGCACGGACGAGGAGCTCCTCAGGCGCCTCATCACCCGCCACCAGCTCTTCACGGACTCGACGCTCGCGGCCGAGCTGCTCGAACATTGGTCGAGCACCCGCGCGCGATTCGTCAAGGTCATTCCGCTTCAGTACCGCGCCGTGCTGCAGAGCAGGGCTTAAAGGAGATTGCCATGTCTGAAAACCAACGCATCGAATTCGGCCATCTCCCGGTCGAGGAACGCATCAAGAGCTTCAGGGACTTCACGATCCCGCTCAACGACGACGAGGTTCATGCGCAGAGCCTGCGCTGCCTGCACTGCGGCACCCCGTTCTGCTCGAATAACTGTCCGCTTCACAACCGTCCCGTCGACTGGAACCGCCTCGTGCGCGAAGGCGACTGGGAGCGCGCCTGGGCGTGCCTCTCGGCGACGAACTCCTTTCCCGAGTTCACGAGCCGGGTCTGTCCCGCGATCTGCGAGGCGGGCTGCACGAGGTACCTTCTCGACGACGCGGCCATCGGCATCCGCTCGATCGAGCGCGCCGTCATCGACCGCGCCTGGCGCGAGGGCTGGGTGAGGCCCGAGCCTGCGGCCGTGAGGACCGGAAGGCGTGTGGCCGTCGTGGGGTCGGGCCCTGCGGGCCTTGCCTGCGCCCAGCAGCTTGCCCGTGCGGGCCACGACGTCACGGTCTACGAGAAGTCCGAGCGCCCCGGCGGTCTTCTTCGCTTCGGCATTCCGGGCTTCAAGCTCGAGAAGGACGTCGTCGAGCGCCGCATCAGCCAGCTTGAGGCCGAAGGCGTCAGGTTCGAGCTCTCCGTGGTCGTGGGCGACAGGAAGTTCGAGGCGGGCGTGCACAACGCCGCCAAGCGGAGCGTGAAGGCCGCGGACCTCCTCGGGGAGTACGACGCCGTCGTGCTCGCCTGCGGCTCCGAGGTGCCGAGGGACCTCAAGGTTCCGGGACGCGAGGGCAGGGGCGTCTTCTTCGCCCTTGACGTCCTGCAGGAGCAGAACCGCGTCGACGAGGGCCTCGTCAAGAAGCCCGCCTTCGACTGCAGGGGCTGCGACGTCGTCATCGTGGGCGGCGGCGACACGGGCAGCGACTGCGTCGGCACCGCCCGCCGTCAGGGCGCGGGCAGGATCTGGCAGCTCGACCTGAGCCCCATGCCGCCCGAGAAGGACGACAAGTCCTGCTGGCCCGCCTGGCCGAGGAAGCTTCGCACCTCCACCTCCCACGAGGAAGGCTGCGAGCGTCTCTGGGAGGCCTCCACGAAGGAGATCCTCTTGAACGACAAGGGCGAAGTGAGGGGCGTGCGCTGCGTGAAGCTCAAGTGGAGCCTCGGTCCCGACGGCCGCTTCACGCCGTCCGAGGTGCCCGATTCCGCCTTCGAGATTCCCTGTCAGCGCGTGCTGCTCGCCATGGGCTTCATGCATCCCGCCGCTGCGACGCTCAAGTCCTTCGGCGTCGAGACCGATGCCCGCGGCAATGCGAAGGCGGGCGTCGATGGCTCTGAAGCACCCTTTGCGACCTCGGTGCCCGGCGTCTTTGCCTGCGGCGACACGCGCAGCGGCCAGTCGCTCGTCGTGCGCGCGATGAGCGAGGGCAGGCGTTGCGCCCGCGCCGTGGACGTGTTCCTCACGGGCGACTCGGAGCTGCCGTCCTTCCGGCCGTAAGGCATTCGGGTTGAAGGGACCTGCGGGGGCGTCTTCCTGTCGATGGAGGCGCCCCCGTTTGGCATGGGGTTGAAGGATGTGTTCGCAGGGACGCCGAGCTTGATCGACTTCTGAGAAACGGCTGCTGCGACACGTACAATAAGCTGTCGAAAGTCTTTGCATTCACGTCAACCATGTCCCGCAACGTCAACATCTACAAGAGCTCGAACGGACGGCAGTATGTCCGCGTGAGCGAAAGCTATCGAAATGCCGACGACGACATGCTCGCCGCCTTCGGTCTGAAGCCTCTATGCAGGCTCGAGGAAAAGGCGTCTCTTCGCAGAAAGCTGAGGCTGAAGACCTTCCCGCCGATGGCGTGACGGAAGGCCGCACTTCGGGTCAGGCCTGAGCATCGTGCATCGTTTTCCGCTCTCGCATAGGGTCTTTCACGAATATTGCCCCATTCGGAGCGTACGACGGGGTTACAATTAACAATTTTTCTGTCCCGGAACGCTTCCGCGACAGGTGGTTCAAATGTCCGCAGCAGGCCTCGTGCCTTCCTTCGGCACGCTCAATCGGACGCTCCATGAATTCGCTGCAGCTTCGCACAGCCTTTCGGCGCCTTTTCGCGCAGTGGTACCTGCTCGGCCTTGCGGCGCGGTGCCTGCAGTTCACGCTCATCTTCGAAGCGGTCTCGCACGGCGTGGGTGCGGCCTGGATGGGTGCCGTCATGGCGGCGAGTTCCGTGGCCTGCGCCGTCTTCACGATCTATGCGGGGCGGCTCTACAACCGCTTCGGGCCTTCACCGCTCAACCGCTGCGCAGCGCTCTGCTGTGCGGGCGCGGGATTTCTGGCGACGCAGCATGAGGCGCCTGCTGCGCTTGCCGTCGCCTGGATGCTCACGGGCATGACGCTCATGCTCGCCGCAACGGCAGGCTATCGCGGCATCGGCGGACTCTTCGGCGCGGCGGACCGCGTCTCGCGCTTTTCGAGAATGTGCCTGTTGAGCAACGTGAGCGAGATTGCCATGCCCGTCGCGATCGGTGCGCTCTTCTCGCAGGCTCCGGACCTCATGCCCTTCATCGTGCTGGCGGTCTCTCTGGCGCTTTCCTTCCTTTCCTCCGGCGTTTCGCGTTCGGACCTCAGGGCGCACGGCCTTGTTGAGTCGACGGACCTGCTTGTGAACATCAGGCGACTCGCGGGCTCGGGGCCGCTGCTGGCGGGCGTGGTGGCGGGCTCGGGCGTCAACGCGCTCTTCTGCATTCTCGACATTCTCGTTCCCACGGCGGGCGGCGGTATGGGCCTCACGACGATCCAGACGGGGACGCTCCTTTCGGCGTGCGCGCTCGCGCAGGTGGCCGCAAGCTCGCTTCTGTCCGTGCGCGCCAATCACAGGACGCTTCTGCCTCAGCTTCGCAACGCGCTGCTTCTGGGCGGCGTCGCGCTCTCGGGCGCCGCACTGGCCGACGGATTCGCGTCCTTTCTGCTCGTCGTGTCGGTGGCGGGCTTCGGATTCGGTCTGGTCAAGCCGCTTTCGATGAGCACGCTCTTCCAGTACGCGCCGCCCGAATCGGTGGGCGACATCGTGGGCATGAGGTTCATGCTCAACAACCTCGGCCGAATCATGATGTCGCTCTTCATGGCGGCGGGCGTCGGCGGCTTCATGTCCTCGACGGTCTTTCTCAGCACGCTCGCCCTGATCGTGCTCGTCGTGACGATCGGCGCTTCGATCAGGAGAGGACCTCAGGAGAGACCTCAGAGGTGACGTGCGCGGAAAGCAGGTGGGGGTGTCGCTGATGCGCCGAACTGTACCTACGTATCCCGGAGCCTACAATTCAAGAGGAATGCTTGACACTTGAGGAGCCCCATGTCCGACGAATTCAATCTTGTGAACGATCTCGCCGAATCCCGTGCGCAGGTCTACGGCGCATATGCCGACTTTTTCTCCGGCAACGGCTCTTCGGGCTTTGCCGGCAACTGGTCCGAGTTGGTCCGCTATCAGACGGGTGTCGAGGCCCTGCTTGAAATGACGTCCGGGCCCGCGCCCGAGCCGCTGCCCGAGCCCATCGTCATGGACAGGCTGTATGCGAGGCTTTTTCAGGGCGTTGGCGAAAGAACCGTGCCGCTTTGCGCCTCGGCCTACACGGGCGAGCACCGCATGATGTGCGGCGCCGACTGCCGTCGCCTGCTTGACGCCTACAGGGCCTTCGGCTTTCTTCCTTCCGAGGCGGACGCGCCCTTTGCGGACTCGTTGGGCGTGGAGCTTGCGTTCATGTCGCTTCTCGCGCAGATGAAGGCGCCCGCAGGGAAGCAGCGGGAGTTTCTGACCGCATGCTTGATTCCGCTTGCCTCGACCGTCGCGCATGAACTGCAGGGGCTGGAGACGGGGGCCGTCGGAGACGTTCTGGCGATGCTTCTCCGCACGATGAAGTCGGACGGAATGCTGCTCGAGCGGGCGGACGCCTGCTGATTTCGGACGTTCAGTCGTCCATGTCCCTGATGAATGCCTGGAGTTCCTCCAGGCATTTGACGTTCAGGCGGCGGTAGGCCGCGGAGCGATGGGCCTCCACGGTGCGCTCGCTGATGCCCAAGCGGTCGGCGATCTGCTGGTTCGCGAGACCTGCGGCGGCGAGCTTCACGATCTGTCGCTCGCGGTTGGTGAGTCCCTCGAAAAGGCTGCAGACTTCGTCGTGGTGGTGCCGCATGCCTGCGCGGACCTTCTCGAGGCTGGTCTCGACTGCGGCGATGAGGACGTCGGGCGCAACGGGCTTCTGAAGAAGGTCGCAGGCGCCCTGCTTGAAGGCGGTGATCGCCATGTCGACATCGGCATGGGCCGTCATGAAGATGACGGGCCAGCGCCAGCCCTTGTCGAGCAGCTTGCGCTGGGTCTCGATGCCGTTGAGTTCGGGCATCTGATAGTCGAGGATGAGGCAGCCCGGAACGGACGGATCGTCCTGCTCAAGGAACTTCTCGGCCGACGCATGAACGACGGCCCTGAGCCCCTTGCTCAGCAGAAGAAAGCAGATCGCGTCTGCAAAAGGTTCGTCATCGTCGACGATTCGGATGAGCATCTGCGTTTTTTCAATCATGTTCGCCTGCGTGAGGAAGGATCAGTCGTGCCTCAAGGCCGCCGCAAGCGGCGGGAGACAGCCTGAGATGGCCGCCATGGCCGGTTGCGATGGAGTTTACAAGAATCAGGCCGAGTCCCATGCCCGAGGACTTGGTCGTGTGCAGGGGCGCCGTCATGCGGGCGACTTCATCCTGCGTGAGCTGCGGGCCGTTGTCGGAGACGACGACCGCAAGCCTCTCCTCCGTGCGCTCGATGCGGATCGTGATCCTCGGATCTGCGGTGCCTGCAGAGGCGAGGGCGTCGACGGCATTCTGCATGAGGTTGTGCAGCGCGATGCTGATTTCAAGGGGCGAGACGCGCACGGTGAACTTTTCGGACGATGCGGGCGGCTCCAGAATGATTTTGCCCTCAAAGCGCGTGTTGCGCTTGAAGGGCCCGACCGCCTCGTCGACCACGTCTCGCAGATCGGTCGTGATGCGGTCGACGGCATCGGTCCTTGCATAGAGCCTCACGCGCTCGACAATGTCCGACACTCTTTCGGCCTGCGCGTTGATCTTCGCGAGGACGCCCTCGGACATTTCGGGCGTGAGCGAGCCCGAGGCGCAGAAGTTGCGCAGTCCCTGAACGTAGGCGAGGATGGCGCCGACGGGCTGGCGGATTTCGTGCGCGAACATCGTGCTCAGCTGTCCGAGAAGCCCGACGCGCAGAAGTCGCCTGTAGCGTTCGTCCGCCTCCTGAGCCTCGCGGCGCAGGCGCCGCTCGTTTTCCAGCGTCCGCTTGAGCTCGCGGGTCCTGATCCCGACCATGCGGCGCAGAAGGGCCGCAAAGCCGAAGCAGAGGAGGGCTGCGGCGAGGGGCACGGCGGCGAAGAGCCAGTACTTCTCGACGAAGTCGCTGAAGCTTCTTTCGTTCATGACGTCGTAGACGCCCGTGCGGAAGGCCTTGAAGACTCGGTCGGTGCTCTGGAAGTCGGTGGTGATGCTCCAGCGCACGCCGTCGGGTGATGCGGGCATGCCGAGAAGCGTGAGCACGACTTCGCGCGTCGTTTCGGGATCCGCGCCGCGCACGGCCGAAAGCGTCCAGTTGGGATGCTGGTCCGTCGAGCGCATGCAGGGGGCGGCCGCCTTGAGGGCCACGGGCTCGAGATTGCGGCGGGCTTCGGATACCGCAGGGAAGAAGTCCTCGAGAATGCAGCTCGCGACGATGCCGACGTCGGCGCGTCCGTCGAGCACGGCCTGAACGACGTCCTCGGCGGACTGCATCAGAAAGCGCTGCGACTTGAAGAAAGTGGACGCGTCGTAGCCGGCGCGCTCGATTTCGCCCATGCCGACGAGGTAGCTGTACGGGCCGTTCGGATGGTTGGCGACCAGGGTGCGGCCGCGCATGTCCTCAAGGTTTTTGATTCCGCTGCCCCTGCGTGTGAAGAAGAGCGAGCCGTAGGACTTGTTCGGGTCGGGAAAGCGGCTGTCGGTGATGGTGAGGAGGTCGCGCGAGCCTTCGGACAGATTGCGGCGCGAGACGCCCGACGTGGAAATGAAGTAGTCGACCTCGCCGCGCTCGAGCATGTGACCGAGCTCCGTGAGCGTGACGCGCTCGCGGATCGTGACGTTCGAGGGGCCGAACCTCGCCTCGAGCGCCCTGACGGACTGGTCGAGCGGCTTGAGCGAGGTGGTGCCGTGCCCGCCCGACGTGACGGCGATGCGCACGGGAGTCCCGGCCAGAGTCGGGGCGCACTGCAGGGCGAGAGCGGCCAGCAGGACGGTGCAGGTGAGGCGGCTCATGTTTGCGATGGGAGGTGCTGTACTTAGGTATCGGAAGTTATAACATGAAAATTGAGGAAGTCATCTTCGCAGTCCCGGACCAGGACGGTCGGAGGTGTACAGGAGACCTTTGAATTTCATTGACCGAAAAGGAGTAAAGCCATGAATGACCCCCATGGACTCGCTCTCAACCGACGCGATCTGCTCAAGTCGATCGGCACGCTTTCCGTTGCGGGCTCGACCGCCAGCATGTTCGTTCCGATTGCCGGAGCCGCCGAAGCCACTAGGGAGTGGACCGGCTATTCGATCTGCGACCACTGCAACCACGTGCCGTCGTGCGGCATCAAGTTCCATGCACGCGGGAACGTGATCGAATCGATTGAAAACTGGAAGGAGAACCCCCGCCACATCCTCTGCTCGAAGGGGCTGGCGACGCTCCAGCGACTCTACAACCCGAATCGTCTGCTCCATCCGATGAAGCGCACGAATCCCAAGGGCAGCGAGGATCCCGGATTCGTCCGCTGCTCCTGGGAGGAAGCCTACAGGATGATTGCGGAAAATCTTCTGCGCATCAGGAAGCAGTACGGTGCTGACAGCGTGATGTTCTATGCGGGCGACCCGAAGGAGCCGCGTCCGCCCATCATCCGTCTTGCCCGTCATTTCGGCTCCGTGCACTGGGCCAACGAATCGTCGGCCGCCTGCCGCGCCGGCTGCATGCAGGCCGAGCAGCTCACTTGGGGCCGTCCGTCGACGGGCGCCATGCCGACCGAAAAGACGCGTTCCTTCATGATCATGGCGACGAACGTCTGGGCCCAGCCGCTGGGCTGGTGGGAGTCCCTCGTCAAGGCCAAGGCCCGCGGCTGCAAGATCATAACGGTCGACACCCGCCGCACGAAGGCCGCCGAGCTGGCCGACATCCATCTGGCGCCCCGCGTGGGCACCGACAGCGCGCTTGCCATGGGCATGATCCGCGTTCTCATCAAGGAAGGCCTCTACAACCGCGAATTCGTCGAGAAGTGGTGCCACGGCTTTGAAGAGCTTGCCGCCTACTGCGAGACCTTCACCCCGGAAAAGACCGAGGAGATCACCGGCGTGCCCGCCGCCGACATCGTGGCCGCGGCCCGCATGTACGCCGAAGGCCCCGGCTCCTTCTCGCTCACGACGCAGAGCCTCACGCACAACCTCAACGGCGTCAACAACGCCCGAGCCCTGCTGCTCATCCCGTCGATCCTCGGCTACATGGACGCCCCGGGCGGCGCGATGTTCCCGACGAACCCGAAGGGGCAGCAGACCTACGGCTTCGGCATCCACACGAGCTTCTACGACGGCAAGTGGTGGAACGCCAAGGAGCAGAAGGACCGCCGCCTCGACAAGGACTTCGTCCCCGTCTGGCACCACATGATGGTTCCGTTCAGCCCGAACCTGCTGCCCGAATGGGTGAAGGAGGGCAAGATCCGCGCCTTCTGCGGCTGGGGCTTCAACGTCATGATCTGGCCGCAGCCCGAGGAATACGCAAAGGCGATCTCGAAGCTTGAGTTCGCGTTCGCGACCGACTACTTCTACCGCAAGGAAAGCCACAGGGACCTCGACCTCATCCTGCCCGCCGCCATGAACTTCGAGCGCTATGCGCCGTTCGGCATGTACGGCGCGAAGTATGCGCCGAGGACGCCTGTCAAGCCGCTCGGCGAAGCGAAGGAGGACTGGCGCATTGCGCTTGAAATCGGCTGCCTCGTCGACAAGCCCGAGAACTTCTTCGACGGCGACCCGGTCAAGGCCTGCAACGCGGTGCTCAAGGTCTGGGAAGGCAACTACGAAAAGGCCGTCGCCGCCCTGCCTGCCGTCTCGACGCTCAAGTGCGAGAAGAACGAACCCTACAAGTACGTCTCCGGCAAGCTCCGTCCGGACGGCAAGCCCGGCTTCAACACGCCGACGGGCAAGCTCGAGCTCTTCTCCACGATCACGTCGAAGTACGGTCTCGAGGGTCTTCCCGTCTACAAGGAGATGATGAAGCCCGAGGGCGACTTCAACCTGCGACTCATCAACGGCACGCGCAAGCCCTACATCACGCATTCGAAGACCCGCTCCGATGCGCCGTACCTGCTTGAGCTCGAGCCCGTCAGCACGATTCACATGAATCCTGCCGACGCGAAGAAGCGCGGCCTCGTCACGGGCGACTTCGTCGAAATGCGCAGCAAGTTCGGCGGTCCCGTCCGCGCAAGGATCGACGTCTCGATCATCGTGCCCGAAGGCACGATCGACTCGCAGTACGGCTGGCGCGGCGACCAGAACACCCAGAATCTCATCCCGCGCCAGTGGGATCCGATTTCGGGCTACGCGCCGTATTTCGAAGTCAACGTGAGCGTTGCCAAGGTCAAGTAAGGAGGCTGCAATGAGTCGCTACGGCATCATTTTCAACGTAGACCGCTGCATCGGCTGCGAAGCCTGCTTTGTGGCCTGCAAGGAAGAAAACAAGGTCGCTCCCGGCATTCAGTGGAATAAGATCCGCCGCATCGAGAATGTCGGAAAGCGCGTCATCAACTACTATCGCGTCTCGTGCCAGCACTGCGAGGATCCCGCATGCATGAAGGTCTGCCCCGCAAAGGCGATCTCCAAGGGGCCGCACGGTGAAGTGCTCGTCGACCACAAGAAGTGCATCGGCTGCAGGATGTGCCTGGCCGCCTGCCCGTACGGTGCGCCGCTCTTCAACGAGGACGGCAGGACCGGATACTTCGGCGACAAGGAGCCGCTCCTCAAGCCCGAGCCCAAGGCCCATCAGGTGCGCGTCCCCGGCAAGGCCGAGCACTGCACGCTCTGCACCCATCGTCTCGCCGAAGGGCGTCTGCCCGCCTGCGTCGAAAACTGCTCGACCAAGGCCCTGACGCTCGTCGACTACGACTCGAAGGATCCTGAAGTCCAGGCGCTCATCAAGCGCTCCATCTGCCTCTCCGAAGAGGCGGGAACGCAGCCCAAGGTCCGCTACATCTGCTCGAACATGGACTTCAAGTCCGTCAAGCTGAAGTAGGGTTCCTGACGGACGTCCTGTTCTGATGACCATGAAAGCCGGGCGGTCTCGCGACCTGCACGGCTTTCTGTTTATGTGGGACTGAAGCAGGACGGAGGACTCAGGAGCTTCAGGATTGACTCACCTCCAGGGCGTCTCCTTGGCGGCATTGCGGCCCGCGATGCGGCCGTAGACGATGTAGTCCGTCACGGCGCAGAACCTGCCCGAGGGCACGACGGCGAAGGAGCTGCCGACGAAGCCGGTGATCCTGAAATCAGGTTGCTCGAAGAGCTCGAGCTGTTCTCAGGAATCGCTTCGTGCGGTCATGCCGCATATGTCGCCCATAATTGACTTTCTTGCCGTTGTCAATCCCTCGGAAACACCGTGGTGCCTGCGTTTGCGGGTCTATAGACTTCGTGGCGACCAATTTCGGCGGACCAGCGACCACGGGCCCGCCGTTCTCATGACAAAGGAGTTCGAAAATGTTCAAGAAGTCTCTGATCGCCGTTGCCTCGCTGCTTGCCGCCGTCGGCACGGCCCAGGCCTGCAGCACGCTCGTGATCGGCAAGGCCGTTTCCGAAACGGGCAACATCATCGTCGCCCACAACGAAGACAACGGCGGCCGTCTCTTCAACATGCAGCACTATGTTCCGCCCGCCAAGCACAAGAAGGGCGAAATGCTGAAGTTCGAGAAGTTCGCGGCCGAAATCCCGCAGGTCGAGGAGACGCTGGGCTTCTACTGGACGCAGACCTTCGTTCCTGACGGCGCGAGCTTCGCCGACGGCTTCTTCAACGACGCCGGCGTCGTGGTCGCCACGAACTGGTGCGGCGAGATCTTCGACGCCGACCGCATGGAAGTCAAGGACGGCGGCATCGGCTACGGCATTCGCCGTCTGGTGGCCGAGCGCGCTCACTCCGCCCGCGAGGCAGTGGACATCGCGACGAAGCTGCTCGCCGAATTCGGCTACTTCCACGATGGGCGCACGTATACGTTCGCCGACGCCAACGAAGCCTGGCAGCTCGCCATCCATCAGGGCAACAGCTGGGTCGCCCGCAAGATTCACGACAACGAAGTCGTCTACATCCCGAACAACTTCCTCATGGACAAGGTTGACCTGAACGACAAGGAAACCTGGAAGATCGAGCCCAAGCAGGTCGAGCGCGCCATCAAGGACGGCCGCCATGACGCCAAGAACCCGATCTTCAACTGGCGCAAGGTCGTGGCTCAGGAATCCGTTCGCCACGAACGCTGGAACGCCAACCGCAACGTCCTCGCCTGGAAGTTCCTCACGGGCGTCGAATACAACGATCCTGAAAAGTTCCCGTACAGCGCCGTCATCGACCGCAAGCTTGGCGTCAAGGACGCCATGGCCCTCCTGCGCCTGCACGAGGACTACATCGGTCAGGACCAGGAGCTCTATCACTCCAAGTCCGAAGGCATCTGCCGCACGACGTCCCATGACTCGATCGTCTACAACCTGACGGCCGATCCGACGCTCACCGAAGCCTGGAAGACGCTCGGCCGTCCGTGCCAGTCCGTCTTCGTGCCGCTCTATCCGCTCGCCGGTCCCGCCAAGGGCACCGCCTTCACGGATCCGGCCACGGCCACGAAGGAACACTTCGCGGGCACTCCCGCCATGTTCGACTACCGCGCCGACTTCACGCCGCACAGCGTCTTCAGCGCCTCCAACAACGCCATCGACTACCTGCGCGGCGACGAACTCGCCAAGCGCACGCAGCTCATCCAGGCTGAGGAAGACAAGTTCATGAAGGACCGCGCCGCCGTGACGAAGAAGGCCGCCGGCCTCAAGGGCGAGGAACGCACGAAGTTCCTGCACGACTACAACCAGAAGTCCTATGACCATGTCCTCAAGATCATGCAGGCCGAAAACGCCCGCCTGATGCCCAACAAGGTCAAGATCCTCGCCGACGTCGTCAAGGCCGACGGCGACGGCACGGTCGACTTCGCGCTGCTCGGCGCCAAGGGCCACGAAGTGCTGAGCGCCAACATGGAGGCGACTCGCGCCGGCATGAGCGCCAACCAGCTCAACTCCACCCGTCAGTGGAAGAACTTCGCTCCGGCTGAAAAGATGGTCTACAAGGACGTCAACAACGACGGCATCACCGACGTCGTCTTCACGTTCAAGGCCAAGGACGTCACGAAGGGCGCCGTTGCCGGCGCCGCCATGGACCTCTGGCTCTACACCCAGATCAACGGCCATCGCGTGACGGGCTTCGACGTGGTGCCTGTCGAAAACGACAAGGTCAAGATGAACAAGGGCGCCCGCGACGGCAAGGGCCTCCTGTAATCACGGCCACGGGTCCCGCCGGCGGGACCCGTCCCTGTCCTGAAAAGAGGGCGCGCGGTTCATCGAATCGTGCGCCCTCTGCATTGCGGTAGAGCGGGGCAGGCCAGTTTTGCGAAAGCTGTCTTTCGCTCAGTTGGCGGGGGACTCGCCGTCGGGGCATGGCTCGGGAGAAACACATCTCGGGAGAAAGGCAAAGATCGGTCCGAAGATTGCCCCTGATTGCATGTCCTGCAGGCGTTTACGCCATGGAGCGTCAGACGGGACTAGGATGGAGGCAGGGTAGAAACGTCGGGAAACAGTCATGTCCGTTCGGACATTTCAGGATTCGCGTTCGATTCACACGGCGGCCGTACCGGCTGGCGACAGGGAAGATTCTTCAACGTCGGAAGACGAAGCCGAAAGTCTCGTGGCCTTTGCGACGCTTGACGAGCATGAGCTTGAGTTTCTCCGCTTTATTTCGAGCGATCCGGCCTATCGCGGGCCGCACGTTCCGGGTTCGGAGGAGATCGCACAATTCAGACGTCGGCACGACGAGAAGGTGGAATTCTGGCACGCCTGACGACGTGATCCAGTTCTACGTCGACGCCTTCAAGAAGACGATGGAAGATCCCGCCAGCATCGAACAGCACAAGAAGGCCGGCCTCTCCATGAGCTTCATGGACAACAAGGAACTCGGCGAACTCATCAAGAAGCAGGAGGTCTTCTGCCGTGATGAAATCGCCAAGCTGTACAAGTAAGGCCTGAGCGCAGAGGAGTCAGCCAAGCTGCCGAGGGCTGGGGTTACTTCCCTAACGGTCATGAAGCATCCTCCTGCGGGCGGCCGTCGGAGGATGCTTATCTTTGCAGGGACACCTCGTTTTGTTCTTGCCAAGAACGCCAACGTTCAGTCTCTCGCAGCCTCCGCAGCACTTAGCCCCGCAATGCGTCCGAAGACTAAGGCGTCATTGACGCCGTTGGCGCCCATTCTGTTGACGCCATGAATTCCTCCGGTAACTTCACCGGCAGCCCAGAGGCCTGGAATGAGAGTACCGTCTTCTCGAAGCACTTGAGCTTTCGGACTGATGCGTACTCCGCCCATGGTGTAGTGTACGGTCATTGCAGCGTAGCAGCCCCAGAAGGGAGGTGTTTTGATTTCATGACGAAGCTCTCTTGGGTTCTTGCCGAGAGGATCGATTTTAGAGCGGACGCTCCGGTTGTACGCTTCGACGGTTTCCTGAAGTGTTTTCGGAGGCAGCCTCATGGCGTTTGCGAGCTCTTCAACAGTATCTCCTCGCCAAGCATCTCCTGTTTCGACGCCGAGAACGGTTTCCTTCTGAACGAGGATGTCGTAGCTGCGAAGACCTTCGTCATCGACAATTGAGAATGCGGTTTTGTCAGGCAGAGCAAGCACCTTGTCTCTGAGTACGTCTCGTCGTTCATCCTCGCGGACGAATCTTCTGCCTTCATGGTCGACGAATATGAAGCGTGAGACGTCGTTGTGCAGGCGCACGCGTCGTTGTCCTCCAGGAGGACGGCCGGGCAAGCATTGAACTTCCTCGAGATCCACGAGCAGAGCGCCGAGTTTTCGGGCGGCAACGAGTATTTCACCAGTTGAGCCCGGCGTATTGTCGTTGGTCAATCCGGCCAATCGCGGAGCGAAGCGTGAAATCAGGGCTTGATTGGCGCCAAAGCCGCCTGTGGCGAGTATGACGCCGATGCGAGGTGTCAGAAGAATTTCTTCCCTACGGCTCTGAACGAGAACCTGTATTCGACCGTCTTTGGCTGTAGACAGGTCCGTCGCTCGCATACCTGTTCTGATGACGGCGCCGTTCTTCATGGCGATATTGAGCATGGTACGGATGTAACCTTCTCCGTTGGGAAGAACGGGCAGATGACAGCGAGGCCAGTGTGCGCCGTAGATCTCGATGATGCGATCCTTGAACCTCATGCCATTCGCCTCAAGGTAGGCCAGCATGTCACTGGCTCCTGCGACGAGAAGTCGAACGAGTTTAGGGTCGGATTTGCCTCCACCGTTTTCAAGAATCTGCTGTTCGAAGAGCTCAGGACTGTCCTTGATGCCTTGACGTTTCTGTCTGGCGGGATCTATGGCTGCGTAGAAACCGCCGGAGTGGAGAGTATTGCCGCCGACAGTACCTTGCTTTTCAAGTACGAGAACGCGAAGGCCCGATTCTGAGGCTGCAGCGGCTGCGCTGAGACCAGCGGCGCCTGAGCCGATAACGACAACATCCCAGTTCTCGTGCTCGACATGCGCCCGAAGCCCAGTCCAAGGAAGGAGGCCGAGGGTCAGAAGAAGAGAGCGTCTGTCAGTCATGATCGGTGGCCTCGACGGCAATTCGGAACGTGGTTTCGATGGGTTCGTCGATTTGTCGGAGAAAGTCTGCCAACTCGACTGCGGATCGCAGACCTAGCTTGTGAGTCAGGTTGCTTCGATGGGTCTTGACAGTTTGTTCGGAAATGGACAAATCAATGGCGATCTGCTTGCTGAGCGCACCTCTCGCGACCATGCGGCAGATTATCTTTTCCTTGTCAGTGAGTGAGTCATGGAGACGGAGCAGTTCCTGTTGTTTCTTCATTCGGAGGCACAGCCGGACATGCCAGTCGACCAGACGCCTCACGGCGCTTTGGAGATCGTCTGGGTTCATGGGTTTGCGGACGAAGTCTGCAGCTCCGCGCTTGAGTGCCATGACTGCGCTCTCGATGTCGCCGTGACCTGTAAGGAAGAGGATAGGAACGGTACGCTTCTGCCGTCGAAGAACCTCCTGCAGTTCAAGGCCGCTCATGCCGGGCATTCGGATGTCGAGTACGAGACATCCAGGGCGATCGGGATCGTCCTTTTCAAGAAAATCTGCTGCGCTTTCAAATTCCTGCACCATCCAACCGTCGAGACGGAGAATGAAGGCTTCGGATTCACGAACGCGAACATCGTCATCAACAACGCGGACGATCGGATTGAGAGTGTCGGTCATGACTTTTTCCCTTGAGTGTTCTTTGCAGGGCCGCCTTCGGCAAGTGCTGCAGGTATCACTACGATTGCTGTGAGCCCTGTTTTGGCTCGTTCATAGAAGAGTCCTCCGCTGTGAAGCTCGACGATGCCTCGGCAGAGAGTAAGTCCAAGTCCCAAGCCGTCGGATTTCATGCTGATGACGGGACTGCAGAGCTGTTCGAAGGTTCTGTCATCAATAACAGGACCAAAGTCACGCACGCAGAGTCTGACGTTGGGCCCGTCGGTCTGAGCATGGATGGCAATGTGCTTCGTCTCACAATCTTTCATGGCGGACGCACCGTTTTTGAGGAGGTTGTAGACGACAAGCTCCATCTCGAGACGGTTGACCCAGACGTGAAGGGAGTCGGGAATGTCAACGTCGATGGTCACGTTTTCTGCTGTCGTCGAATGGCTGAAAGTGCGTACGGCTGCGTCGACGATCTCGCGGACGGAAATCTCATCCCGTTCAGAGGTACGGCCTTTGGCATAGAATCGGACTCGTTCAACGATGTCGGATACGCGCTGAGATTCTTCAACGATGACATTTGAAGTGTGGACGACTATAGGATCGTCACCGAACTTTCTTGACAGATAAATGCGAAGTCCCGTTGAGAAGTTGATGAGGGATGTGATCGGTTGTAACACCTCATGAGCTAGCATGCTCGACATCTGCGAGACGATGCCGGCGCGTTCGATCTGGGCCATGCGATGGCGGCTTTCTCTGGCTTCATGCTCAAGCGTGATCTGCTTTTCCAATGAGTCCCGAAGCTGGCGTGTCCGTAAGTCCACGAGACGGTTGACGCGGACGATGTGAACGAGCATGAGGAAGATGAGAAACATGCCGGCGAGAACCCAAATCATGTACCTTTCCCAGAAAATCTGCCAATTGAAAGTTCTCAGATAGGAGTACGGTCCGAGCTTGAGGGTCTTGTAAAGTTCGTCAACTCCTTTGAAGTCGGCTGCAATTGTCCAGGCGTAACCGTCGTGAGATACGGGTTGGCTCATGAGCTCAAGCGTCAACAGCTTGAGCAGCGATGACGAGACGTGAGGAAGCGAGGCGATTACGACATCTGGGTAAAGCGGTGCCGATCGGGCGCAGGACAGAAACTCTGCAGGCTGCAGATTAATGACCCGAAAGGCATTCTTTCTGTAGGCATGCTGCATCATGAGCGATTCGAGCTTGCAGGCGGGAAGAATCCCGGCGTCAGCTTCTCCGTAGAGCACCAGTTCAGCAACCCCGGGCTCTCGGTAATGAGTGAACGTCTTCTCGCCCCAGAAGGTGTCGGGATCGTGGCCTTCACGGCTGATCAGCGCTTGCGTGATGAGCCATCCGTCAAAACTCGAGTCGTCGACGGCGGCAACTTTTCGTCCCTTGAGGTCGGAAAGCGTCTCAATGTCTGAGCGGTCCTGCCTTACGATGATGGCGGCACTGACGGCTTTTGATGGGTCTGTCGTTCGGGGACTTTGACGTACTGCAAGCTCGCGGGCACCCCATCGCTTCTCGCCGTAGGCGAAAAGTCCGCTGTCGGACATCAGGATGTCTATCTCTCTGCTTTGGGTCACCTTGTCGAAATCCGACGTCGGGAGGAGTTTGGACTTGATGGCGCATCCAGGCAGCGCCTTTCTCAAACGGGCCATTGTAGGTCCCATTGTCTCGACGAAGAAAATCGGATCGAGTGTTTCCTGAACTCCAACCGTAAATCGGCACGCCTGTGCTGTGTCAGGCTTGTCTTCATGATGAGCGGCGTGAGAAGGGAAAACGATGGCCAGCAAAAGCATCAGAAGGACAGGGAGGCTCGATGGCAGGTGCATGGGAAAAGCAGGGATAAAAGGAAAAACAAGGTCGCCGAAGATAACTTTATCTCCGGCGACCTCGGGGATCAATGTCTGAGGCGCTCAGACTGATGTCTTGTCAACCTGTCACTTTCCTTTTGCCACGGCAATGCCGGTCAGGCGGCCGAAAGTAAAGATGTCGCAAATGGCGTTGCCGCCAAGGCGGTTCGTACCATGAATGCCACCAGTCACTTCACCAACGGCGTGAAGATGCGGAATGACCTGACCGCGACGGTCGATGACCTGAGTGTCGGAGTTGATGATCACGCCACCCATCGTATGATGGACGCTCATCCCTGCATAAGCGGCATAGAAGGGCGCTTTTTCAAGTTTGCGAAGCATGTTGGGAGCCTTGCCTAGCGCATCCTTTTGAGCATCGACGCCTGCGTTGAAGTCGTCGATCGTCTTGCGGAGCACCTTGGCGTCGACGCCCATCTTCTTGGCGAGTTCTTCAAAGGTGTCGGCCTTCCATGCGTCTCCGGTTTCAAAGCCCTTGAGAATGCCAGCCTGATGACCAGGGTTCGTCTCGTCAAAGCCGTTCTGGTCGATGATCGAGAATGCGGTTTGTTTGGGCAACGAGAGAACGGCGTCCCGGATGACGTCTCGGCGGGCGTCTTCGGCAACGAAACGCTTGCCGTCGAGACCGACCATGATGAAGTTCTTCACGATCAAGTGCATGATGACGCGATGTTTGCGTCCCGGAGGGCAACCGGGGTTGCACTGGATGAAGTCGAGACCGGTCATGTCAGCGCCAATGTCTGCGAGAAGCGGGAGCAGGTCACCCGTTGCCCCTGCATGGTTTGTCGTCGTCAGGTTCAGCATGCGCGGGTCATGCAGGGCGCGCATCTTTGGATTGGCTGCGAAGCCGCCTGCGGCAACAACTACGGACATTGTGGCTCGAACCGAATGTTCGGCCTTCTGACGATCTTCATAAACGATGCCAAGGACTTCGCCTTCGAGCGGCTGTTCGCGAACAATGCGGATCACGCGGGCGTTGCGGCGAATCTCAATGCCAAGCTTGTCGCACTGGGCCTTGAGTACCTTGATGTAGTCGGAACCGAGGGAGCCGAACGGAGCATGGCAACGCGGATAGAGGCCGCCGTAGATCTGGTAGCTCTCAGGCTTGAACTTCATGCCCATGCTTTCAAGCCACTGGACGGCAGCGTAGGAGTTCTTGGTCATCGTCTTGACGAGTTCCGGGAAGGCGCGGCCGTCGCCGCCTTCATAGGTGTTCTTGAAATGATTTTCGGGGGAGTCCTTGATCTTCTGGGCTTCCTGACGCGAAGGGTCATAGCTGTTAAAGCCGCCTCCGGAAATGGCGGTGTTGCCGCCGATGTAGCCCATTTTTTCGAGAACGAGCACGCGCTTGACGCCCTGCTGCCTGGCCATTACGGCCGAAGCAAGACCTGCACCACCGGAACCCACCACCACCAGATCATAGGTTTCGTCCCATTTGGCGGGAATCTTGCAGACGCCAAGAGGCGATTCCTTGGCATTAACGACAGACGAGCCGAGAAGAACTGCGGCACCCGATGCGGCGCCACTGAGCAGTTGACGACGAGAGAGATCAGTCATGATTTCCTCCTGAAGTGAGTTCAGCGAAGTTCAACCTTCGTTATGAGAACATTCTCGAAGACTTGGCTTACCAGTTCATCACCTCATGTTCGTATTGATTTTCTTATCATGTTGAGTAACAATAAAAAGTTATCTTGTTAAATTCATGAAGCGGAAACGCTGTGGGGCAGGGAGGTGGCAAGTTTTTGGGACAAGGTTTCGAGCTGTACTGCTGTAGTCAAACGCCTGTTGCAATAGGATATGCCCGCATCGATGAACTGTGCCCTCGGGACTAGATTTCGGCTGTCTTTTGTACAGAACCGATTTGGGAGGAACCCTCATGTCCCGACATTTTTTCAAGCTTGCAACCACAGCTCTCGTCGTCGGTCTTGTCAGCGCCTGCGCTCAGGCGGGCGTTGATCCCGCAACGCTTCCCGTCAAAAACCTCAAGGTCGACGTGATCTTCGTCGGTGCGGGGGGTACGGGTCTGGCCGTTGCTGTGGCCGCGCGCCTTGCCGGCGCCGAGGTGCTCGTCATTGAAAAGCTCCCGATGGTGGGCGGCAGCTCGCTTTTGCGGGTGGGGCCATTGCTGCTGGAGAATCCAATGCTCAAAAGCAAGCTGGAAGCTAGGGGACCTCGACCGAGGAGTTTGTCAAGATCTGGCTCAATGACCAGAAGCGCTCCTCCGCGGGCGGCGATTCCTCCGTCTTGTGCGCGCCATGGCCAGAGAGTTTACGGTGACTGCCAACTGGCTCGAAGACAAGATCGGCCACAAGTATGCGACCCCGCGTCCCTTTGGCTACGGTGGGTCCGACTTTGCGCATGCGCCTGCTGAATCCCCCGTACCCGCATCCAGCCGCGGTTCCTCTCCTGCCGGCGGCAGGTTCGTGATCCAGAACCTGATGAAGTTCCTTGATGCCCATCAGGTGCCCGTCATGAAGGGGACGCCTGCGGACGACCTCATTTTCAATGAAAAGGGCGACGTAGTCGGCGTCAAGGCGCACAACGGCAAGCTCCGCTATGAAATTTCGGGCAAGGCGGTCGTGCTCGCCACGGGCGGCTTCCCGCACAACAGGGCGATGCTTGAGAAGCTGGTGCCCGACTATGTTCCCTATGCCGACCTGTCCGTTGCGAGCATTGGCGACACGGGTTACGGCATCAGCATGGCCGTCAGGGCAGGTGCGGCTCCCTACACGGATGCCTGGGTGATCGGCCTGTACCTCAACAGCGAAAAGAAGGAACTCAACGGGATCATCACGTCGAAGGACAAGTACAAGGACCGCGTCTTTATCAATGAGAAGGGCCTTCGCTTCACGAACGAAAACCTGCCGTATCTCACCGACGCCGTCGTGAAGGAAAAGGCCGTCTGGGGCATCGCTGATTCGTCTGATCCCGAAAAGGTGAAGGCCGCTCTCAAGTACAACGACCCGAAGTACGCTGTCAGGGGCGACACCTGGGAAGTGCTCGCTGCCGCAATGGGCGTGCCGCCTGATGCACTCGCCAGGACGATGAAGGATTACAACGCCGCTTGCACGACGGGGGACGACAAGGCGTTCGGCAAGGCCAAGGAGTTCCTGAAGCCGTTCGCAAAGCCTCCCTTCTTTGCGGTTCGCGTGGTGCCCAAGACGGGCGGAACCATTGGCGGCGTGAAGGTCCACGCCAAGTTCCAGATCGTGAGTGAGGACGGCTTCCTCTTCATCGAGGGCCAATGCGGATGCCATCATGCATGTCAAGTTTCGGCTATAGTGCGCTTGTCAGATATTTCGGCTGGGAGACACGATGGCCAGCAACGAATATGGGACGACCTGGTGGGGGCGTCGCTGGCTCAATGCACTTTCGGGCATCGACTACGAAAACCGCATTCCGCGCGGCAGGGATTATGCCGATGCCGGCAAGGTGCGCTCGCTTCGCATCGATGAAGGAAAGGGCGAGGTCAAGGCACGCGTCACGGGACACTACGATCCATTCTATGGCGTCAAGATCACGCTGCCGCCGATTGACAAGTCGGACGTGGCGCGTCTTGTTGACCGTCTCGCCGAATCTCCTCTCATCGTGGCGCGCCTCGCCGCGAGAGAACTGAGTCCCGAAATTGCCGACATTGCCGAGTCGCTCGGCATTCGCATTTCCCCGACGAGCTGGAAGGATCTGGAGATGTCGTGCACGTGTCCGGATTGGGCGGTGCCGTGCAAGCACATTGCAGCCGCCATCTACAAACTGAGCGAAGAAATTGATGCCAATCCCTTCCTGCTCTTTACGTTGCGTGGCATCGACCTGATTGCCGAAATGGAAAGCCGCGGCGTCGAGCTCGAAAAGGCGGTTGAGGCCGAGATGCCGTCCTGGGACGATCTGATCCGGGGACTCGACGAACGAAGCTTCGTCACTGACCTGCATCCGGATGGAGAATCGGATGCCGGCTGGCTCGAAGATCTGCGAAAGCAAACCTTCCGCACGTTCAAGGTTGACGGTGAGAAGATTCGCAACCTTTTTGCCGAGCATCCGGCGGGCTACATCCACGGCGACCTTCGTGCGCTTACGGGACGTATCGTGAGCGAAGCAGGGAATCTCGTTGCACATCAGATGCGTACCGTCATCGAACGCACGATTCCCGAGTATGACGAGGCTCGGCCGCTCATCGCGATCAATACTTGGGGGCAGCCTGTTGTGGACGAATCGCTCTTCTGGCGCGAACGGCGTGAGAGCGGCCGCTTCATGCACCAGGAGCTTCGCGGACCGAGTGCGTCGGATCCGGTCGGACGAGGCCTGCACAATATGTTTTCGGGCTTCATCACGCATCAGAAGCTTTCTGAAGCGCCGCGCGAGCTGGAGGCTCTCTACGATGTCTGGCTCATCGCCGGTCGTCTCGTCGAGGCGGGCGCGGTCGTGCCGCAGATCTACAGACCGATGGATGACATCTTCGCCGTGCGTTGCCGTCATGGACGATGAAGTGAAGGCGGTCACCGAAGCCGTCGGCGCAGCCTTCTCGCACGTCGGTCCGGAGTTCCTTCGCATTTCGAAGGCGCCTGTTGCGATGCATCCGCTGCTTCTTGGCGAAATCGTGCTCGAACTCTTCATCCAGAGCTACATCGTCGCCGCATGGCGCACCCATGTCGACGAAACGGGTGACGCCGTTCCCGAGCATCACGCGCTCTTCGGGTGCGAACCCGTCGACTGTGACGGTGATTTCGCCTTGAAGGCGGTCGGGATGCGCCTTGAAGGCTGGGTCGCGCCCGTCTTTCTCAAGACCGAGTCGCACCGCGTCAAGGGGATCGTCATCGTGCATGACTGGGTTGCGGCAGCGACAGCCGCAAAGCGCGAGGGCGGTGACGATGTTGGCGCGCGGGCAGGAGGCGCGGCTTTGGCCGCGATGTTCGGTGCGTGTGAGGCACAACCTGAACCTGTACCGCTCGAGTGCCCGACGTTCATTCCGTATGAGGGGGTGGACGAGGCAGAAGAGCCGCGCTACGACGAAGCGATTCCCGAAGACGTGGAGATGCCGGACTTTGACCCGCACCAGGCAGTCGCCATCGAAATGCGATTCTCGGTTGACAGCGGTGGTGCGCAGGAGAGCGTTGGACTCGCGGACATTCTCGATCTGCCGCAGCACAAGGGACTGCCTGAAGCTTATGTCACGGCTTTCAGGCTACTGTCCGGAGCTCACGGAGCTTCTCAAAAACCGCGCCTCGACGACGGTTGTGCCGCTCGATGAGCTGGCGGACCTCCTTTTCAAGGCAATCCCGACGCTCAATCTACTCGGCGTGCAGACCATTTTGCCGAGAACGCTCCGGAACCTCTTGCGCCCTCAGGCGACGCTCGATCTGGATATGAAGGAGAATGTCTTCGAAAGTCGAGATCTTTTCGACATCGTCGATGCGATGACGTTCGACTGGCGTCTGGCGGCGGGCAAGTACACGATGTCGGAAGAAGAGTTCGAGTGGCTCTCCGAGCAGGCAGGGCGCATCGTGCGCTTTCGCGATGCGTACATGTACGTCGACAAGCGGCTCCTGAGTTCCATTCGCCGCGAACTTCACGGTCAGCGCAAGCTCACGAAGGCCGAGCTCATCCGCGCTGCGCTCTCGGGCGGCATCCGCGCCAACGGCGTGTGTTTGAGTGCACGCCTGCAGGCGGCTTTCGACAGGCTTTTTGCCGAAAAGACGTTCGATGTGCCCGATACGATCCAGGCGACGTTGCGTCCCTATCAGGTGCGAGGCTATTCCTGGCTCATGCGCAATCTGCGCGCGGGCATGGGGGCCATCATCGCCGACGACATGGGCCTCGGCAAGACGCTTCAAGTCATCACGGTGCTCGAAAAGCTGCGCCTCGACGGCGAGTTGGATGTCAAGCAGGTGCTCGTCGTCGTGCCGACCACGCTGCTCGCAAACTGGAAGCGTGAGATCGCGAGGTTTGCACCGAACTTGACGGTATCGCTCTTCTACGGCCCCAAGCGTGATCTGGCGGAGGCGACGGGGGACGTTGTGCTCACGACCTACGGCAGCCTTCGCGGCTCGATGAAGGCGCTCGAGCACAAGCATTTCCGCCTTGTTGTCATTGACGAAGCGCAGGCGATCAAGAATTACAAGACGGCCGCTTTCAGGCATGTCCGCGAGCTCAAGACAGAAGGCTTCATCGCCATGTCGGGCACGCCCGTCGAGAACGGTCTGATGGAATTCTGGTCGATCATGGAGGCGTCGAACCCGGGCATTCTTGGTTCGAGCACATCCTTCAGGCAGGACTATGTGTATCCGATCGAAAACGACCACGATGCCGTCACCGCCGATCGGTTCAAGCTCATAACGGCCCCCTTCATGATGCGCCGCCTCAAGACCGACAAGTCCATCATCGACGATCTGCCCGAAAAGGTTTCCATCGATGAGTACTGCACGCTCACGAAGGAGCTGGTTGCGCTCTACAACGAGGTGGTCAAGCGTTCCATGCGTCTTGTGGAGGCCAGCAAGGACACCTTCATGCGCCATTCGCTGGTGCTGCAGATGATCATGCAGCTCAAGCAGATCTGCAATTCGCCTGCGCTCTTCGAACCTGCGGGCGGCTTCGAGGATCCGAGGCTTTCCGGCAAAATGTGCCGCCTCTTCGACATTCTTGAGGAAATGCAGGCCGCCGGCCGCAAGGTGCTCGTCTTCACGCAGTTTGCACAGATGGGCATGCTCCTTCAGGAATGGATTGCCAACGAAACGGGTCGTCGCCCGCAGTTCATCCACGGCGGCCTCAAGCCGAATGCGCGCCAGACAATGGTGGACCGATTCCAGAATCGACGCGATGAAAACGTCATGGTGCTGACGCTCAAGGCGGCGGGTTCGGGTCTCAACCTGACGGCTGCGTCCGTCGTCATTCACTACGACCTCTGGTGGAACGCCGCCGTCGAAACTCAGGCCACGGACCGCGCCTACCGCATCGGACAACAGTCGACCGTCAATGTCTACCGCTTCATTTCGGCCAATACCTTCGAGGAGAAGATCAACCAGATCATCGAAGAGAAGAAGCGCCTCACCGAAATGACGGTCGCAACCGGGGAAAGCTGGATCGGGGACCTCTCGAACGAGGAGCTCGCCCACGTCTTCAACATGGCCGTCGACGAAGAGGACGAAGAGCACTTTGCCTGACTGCTTTCCTCAAGGGAGGTGTAGGAAGAACTTTCACGACCAGATCTGGAGAATCGGACAGGGGGCAGTGCGACTCTCGGAGAGCATTTTCGGGTGTTGGTCCGAGACGGGCGCTTTCTAGGGCATGGGAAAACTGTATTGAAAACCTTTGTGGGACGGGCTAAGGTTGTGGGTACTCCAATCCCGAGCGCACCCCGTCCGACTCTATGACCGGACAAAAAGCGACACCACCATGAACGTTCTTGACGTCGTTTTCCAATACTTTGAGCACAGGATTCCACCCTCGAGTCCCAATCCCGAGGAAGACGTGTACAACATGCGGTACAGGAACCGCTATTTTTCGCTCTTCCCTGAGGACCTCAACAAGGACTACAACCCCTACGACTTCATCGAGGAGCCTGTAGAGCCTCGAAGCTTTCGAAAAATTCTGACGGGGTTGATCGGTTGGACGGTCATTATTCCGTTTATCCTGTTCCTTCTCTTGTATCAAAAAAACATCGAAACCCTGTCGTCTCTAGTCGTGGACCGACAGTCACTTTCGACGCTGGTCATCAAGACAAAGCTCGATTCAGCTGATGGGGAACTGCACAATCGGGCGATCAAGGCAATCAATGAGTATCTCACCACTTCTTATGTGGAGGGTGGGTTGACTCTCGCAGGTGCGAGCGAGATCTATCGGACAGTTCAGTCTGACCTGCTCGATGCGCACGTGCGGATCAAGGATTTCAATACGGGTAAAACCTACAGTTTCGGTCAGCCCCCTACGGATGAAAAGCCATATGTCACGCTTGTTCCCTTTGACGCTACAGGGCTTCAGAAGATCACCATGGAGATCTCCATGCCTGTCAATGTGGTGGCTGCCTCGCTGCAAGAGGCGATGAAGGAAAGTGGGGGAGAGGCTTTTCTTGTCGATGAGAGGGGGAAGGTGCTTTTCGCCACCGATCCGTCACTTGCCATTGAAAACTCGGATTTCGAGCAAATCAAGGCAGGGCTTGCTCATGCCGATCTGCACGTGATGGATGACAAGTTGGCCGACAACAAAAATGGCGTTTTCAGGACAGCTGTCAAACTCAACCAAACCGAGTATTACCTGATTTTTGACCAGTCAAAGGCTGCTAGGAATCTTGAGTTGCAGCACAACCTGATCGTTGGCAGTCTTTTCTTCCTGCTTGCCATCGGCTCTGTCTTTGTGGTCGGATACGCTGTGAGCCGGCCGTTGAGTCGAAGCGTAGGCGAGCTCTCCGATGCCGTGGGTGATTTTCCGAGGACAGGGAAGGTTGAGGTGGCGATGTCTTCGGACGCACCAACAGAGCTTCAGGAGCTTGCGGAAAGATTTGAGAAGATGGGGCGGGAGATTGTAGAAACGCAGGAACGTCTTCGTTCGATGAACAAGCTCCTTGAACAGAAGGTGCGCTCCAAAACGGACGCTCTCACGACCCGAAATGCAGAACTGGCCGCCATTCAGAAACTTCTGGCACCGATTGACACGTCACTGGTACATCTGACTGATGAGACGGTTGCGCGCTTCAAGCAGCTTCTCAGGCTTTCTTCTCTGGTGTTTAGGACGTCCGCGAGCCTTCAGGAAGGGAACGAGGGGCCGGATCTTCCGTCAGGTGCGGCTTTTGTGCAGGTTCGTTACGGGAACAAAATCTACGGTTGGCTGGAGACCGATGCGGAGGAGTTGAAAAAACGGGAGGTGCGTGACAGCCTGGAACTTTTGGCAAATTCGCTTGCCGTTCAGCTCAATAATCATCATCTGCTCGTGTCAACGGTGCAGCAACACCAGCTTCTAGAGGAGCTGTTCTCGTCAATGAATGAAGGCGTGCTTCTCATGGATTCCAATGGGGTGCTGGTTCGTTTCAACGCCTATCTCGAGGAGCGCATGGCCAGAGATGGGATTGCTCTCAAGCCTGGATGTCTGGTAAGTGCTGCGTTGCGGCAGGCCTTTGAAATTCGTGAAAAACATCAGGACGGCTTCTCGCCTGCACCGATTGCCAAAAAGTTCGAGGATGGTCGCACTTATGAGCTGGTACCAGTCAAGGGTGCCAAGGATGATGAAGGGGGCCGGGTCTATCACGCAACGGCCTTCAGCGTCGTGTCTACCAATCCCGATGCGGGGGCGCCTGATATTGGGTTGTTGGTGAGGGATGTTTCTGCTGACGCGGAGGTTGAGCGCCTCAAGGATCAGCTCATATCGATCGTGGCTCATGAGCTCAAGACTCCCATCACAGCTCTTCGCCTTCAGGCCGAAACGCTGGCCACTCAGATCGGACTGGAGGATGAGGAGCGTGATCAGATCCTTGCGGACATGCAGGAGGAAAGCTTCAGACTGCGCAGGCTTGTCGATGACTGGCTCGATCTGACAAGATTCCGTGACGGACATATCTCGCTCATGCCCAAGATCATGCATATTGCAACACCGATCGACAAGGCGGCAAAGCTTGTCACGGCAAGATTTGAGCTCAAGGTGACGCGTACCATCGATCCTGAGGCTGAGTGTTTCAAATTCGATCCCGAACGTATCACTCAGGTCTTCATCAATCTTTTCAGCAATGCCGCTCGTTATTTCCGCGAAGGTGTTCCCCCAGTGGTTCACGTTGACGTGCGCAGGGATGGCGACAAGGTGCGGATTCGAGTGCAGGACAACGGGATCGGCATTCCGAAGGATAAGGCCACCTATGTCTTCGAGCGCTTCTATCAAGCCGACATGACCATCGCGCGACAGAGAGGCGGAACAGGTCTCGGGCTGGCGATCGTCAAGGGCATTGTCATGGCGCATCAGGGTACTATTTCACTCGACAGTGAGCTTGGATGCGGAACCTGTTTCACCATCGAGCTGCCGTACTAACCTAAAAAGGACAGAATTTGGAAAATGGATACCTCAGCCCCCTCACTCATTTTGATTGTCGATGATGAAACCAAGATTCGCCGCATCGTGGCCTCGAATCTGGAGCGTGCCGGCTATGACGTAATCTCTGCGGCGGATGGCATGCACGCGCTTGAAATTTTTGAGTTGCAATCTCCGAAGCCCGCTCTTGTGCTGATGGACGTGATGATGCCTGAAATGGACGGCTTCGAATGTGCTTGTCGAATTCGAGAGCTGGGTGAAACGCCGATCATCTTCATGACAGCTAAGACCGATTCGAACTCAAAGCTCAAGGGCTTCAATCTTGGGGCTGACGACTATGTCTGCAAGCCCTTCTCGATGGAGGAGCTTCTGGCGCGCATCAAGGCGGTTCTGAGACGTACGCAGGCGAAGAACACCCCGTCAGAATCCGAGTTCACGTGGCTCGTCAACGGGCCAATCCGGATCTGCATTGAAAAGCGTCAGTGCATTTTCAATGGTCGGGAAGTGCATCTCGGCGACATTGAGTTCAGGCTCTTGTCACTCTTCGTTAAGGATCCCGGCGTGCTCCATGAACACAATGAGCTTCTCAACAAAGTGTGGGGTGCCAATGCATTGGGTGAGGTTCAGTATCTGCGCGTGGCCTGTGCCCGCCTGAGAAGAAAGTTTGAGGATGCCGGTCTTGAGGGGGGAATCATTTCGGCGTATTCAGGTGTTGGGTACGTCATGAGGGATCTGAGGGATGAGGATCAGGAGGTCTGATAGGCACTGTAAAAAGAAGAGAAAGGCGGCAGAACTGCTCAGTTAAGCGTTCCTGCCGCCTTTTGCACATAAAAAACGGACGGCCGTTGCGCGCTTGTCAGCGGTCGGCCGTCTCAAAGGGGACTTCATCAGTTCCCCAGACTGCGAATCAGATGTCGAAGATTTCCTCAAGCTTGTCGCGGTTGGTTGCGTATTCAGGGTGTTCGGAAAGAACGACCATGAGCTTCAAACGGGCTTTGGCGGCGGAAATTTCTCCTGCAGCAGCGATGCCGACACGGCGGCTGTCAGTGACGGAGCCGGGATATCCGTAAACGTCAAGAACTCGGCCACCTGGGGTTCTAGTCGTCAGGATGACGGCAACTCCCTTCTTGACGGCCTCTTCCACGCCAGGAATCATCGGAGGCGGAAGGTTGCCGCGTCCGAAGCCTTCAAGGACGATGCCCTTGCAACCACGGGCAACGGCGAAGTCGATGTATTCGCGATCGGAGCCCGTCATGGCCTTGATGAGGTCCACTCGGGCGGTCAGGGCTTCAGGATGGAAGCGCTTGACGCCAAGCGTCTTGCGACGGAAGACGATCTTGTCGAGGTCAACGTAGCCGACAGGGCCCCACCAGGGCGACTGGAACGTGGCGGGATTGGCGGAATGAGTCTTCGTCACTTCGCCCGGAGCATGGAGCGTTTCATTGAGGCAGACAAGGACGCCCATACCGACAGCTTCTTCTGAGGCGGCAGTCTTGACGGAGCAGTATATGTTCCAGGGACCGTCAGGACTGGTGTCGCCTGCGCCGCGCATGGCGGCGGTCGTAACGATGGGCTTTTCGCTGATCTTCGTAATGTCGAGGAAGTAAGAGGTCTCCTCCAACGTGTCAGTGCCGTGAGTGACGACAACACCCGTCACGTCTTCGCGGGCAAGAAATTCCTCGCACTTGAGGTGGAGGCGCCACATGTCGTCGGGCGTCATGCCAGGAGAGGCGATGTTGGAAAACTGGCAGAACTCGAGCTGAGCAAGCTTGTCGATGCCAGGGACGGCGGCGGCAAGGTCTTCGCCCGAGCAGGCGGGGATGAGACCCTGACTCGCTTCATCGTACTTCATGGCAATGGTGCCGCCAGTAGCGACGACGATGACTTTCTTCTGTTGCATGGCAATTCTCCAGAGATTCAAAGGGTGAATTCAACGAGCGCTTGAGACTGTTCATGGTAGCGCTTCTGAATTCGGTCAATGACTTCACAAGCTTCGGGGAGGTGTTTGGAAAGATCTTCCGCAGCTGCAAGAACCATGTCGGCAAACCTGCCTGCATCGGCCTCGGACAGAACGGGAATGACATCCTCCTCGAGTTGGGTGTGTGGAATGAAGAGGCTCAGGCAGGCGCAGGTGCCGGGGATCATGCCTACGCCGCCCATGACCTGATGCACATCTTCGGACATGAAGGTGATGCCGCCGAGCTCCTGACTGCAGAATTCGTTGAGTTCCGCAGCAATACGAACCTTTTCAACGGCCGTTTTGGCGTCGCGCAAAGCTTTGCCGAGACGAATGACATTTTCGCCTTGAGAGTTGCCGAGCTTGCGCATTGCGTCAGCACTGCGGGCAAGAAGGTTGTCGAGATAGAGGTTGGGATAGTCGAGCTTGGCTGCGGCTGCAACGTAACTTTGTGCGACGACGACGTTGTCGTCATCAGGATATGCGCGAATAAGGAAGGTGGGGCGACTGATCAAGGATGAGGCTGGATCGGCGCAAACCTTGCCTTCGATGAGAAGCGTGGGCATGGTAGCGAGCCCGAGCTTGTCCATGAGAGCCTTTTTGGGGCCCAGATTGACGTTGCCCTCGACATCCTCATTTGGTCCAAGTCCTCCTTCACTGGCGTTGACGACCGCCAGAACTGAGGCCACGACGCCGTTGATGCGGATCTTGGTGCCCAGAATGCGACCGCAGTTGCCAGTCACGCCTTCGTCAGCGACGAGGACTTGATCAGGGAAGTTGACTTTGAAACTGTTGAGCGCGGCAAGAGCGATGGCAGTCTGTAGTGCGACGGGTACTTCCATGGCGCCCTGTCCGTAGATGCGGCCGAAGGCTGTTGAGGCAAGAGCCTGTGTGCAGATTGCCTGTCGGCCAACTACAAACTGGGCAAGACGGGCCTCGGCGGTCGTAATGCCGCGACGGGCCGCTGCGCTCCCCTTGCCGCCCGAAGCCGTTTCAACTTCAAAGCGGCCCTTTCGACCTGTATGAACGGTTACGCGGGTGATCGTCAAGTCCAGTCCTGTGGTGCGCTGCAGGAGCGCGAGAACGGCGGCAAGGCCGCCTGAGTCATCCTGGACGAAACCGCAATGGCTGTGGGCGTGGCCGCAACCCGCGTGACCGGAAATGCCGATCACGGCTGTCACATCAAGTGATCTGACCAGTTCAAGCGTCATTTGGCTGTTCCTCGATGGCGTTGATTAAACAACAAGAGCGGGAAGTTCGGGGAAGAACTTCCCGCCCTTTGTCTACATTAGAGGAGGTTGAGGCAGAAGGTGATCAGGAAAGCCACCAGGCAACCGAAGAGAATCGACGGACGCTGGAAGGCGTTTGCTCCTTTGAGGTCGCTGCCCGGGATGACCGGAATGACCGTGGCAAGAGCGGCAACTGGACCGCCCGTCAGGAAGTACTGGATAAGGGAGGCGCCCGAAGCGGCAGCAAAGGCGGCTGCAAACGGATCGGCGCCGGCCTGTAGGGTGACCTGAAGGAACGGGACCAGAACGGCGACGGATGCAGCGTAGGACTGCGTCATGAAGCCCGTAAGGAAGGCGACGCCGAAAAGGACGAGAACCGGAGAGATGCTCATGACCGGAGAAACGAGCGTGGACATCGTGTTGACCATGCCGATTTCGCGGATGACGGTGGACATGAACAGGAAGCCGATCGTGGCGACGAGCGGAGTGGCGATGAGGGACACGCCCTTCATCATGGCGGCTTCAGCTTCCTTCGGTTTGGAGTGCGCAAGGATCATCGTGGCCATGGCAGAGGCGAGGCCAACGAGGAAGATCGGCATGCCGGCGATGAAGCCGACGACGAGGACGATGAACGGGAAGAAGGCCTTCCAGGAAGTCGTCGAATATTCGCGGGATTCGATTTCCTTGAGAATGCGTTCTTTTTCGGCGGCGTCAATCTTGACGCCTCGGCGCTTCATGTCGATCGTGATGCGGATGGCGGACATCACGAAGATGGAACCTGCCGCGATGAGACCAAGGACATTGAAGAGGCCGTAGCCGATGCCTGCGGTCGCAAGAATGGCGACCTGAGTCGGGTGCGTGAAGCCGGCAAGGTTGCCGATGTGGCCTGCGTGGGCGATGATACCGGCGGACTGATTTGGCTTGACGCCAAGGCGGACGGCGGCCGGACCAGTAATGACAGCGGTGATCACGGGCTGCGTGAAGCCGGTGAGAGCGCCGATAACACCAGCAGCGACGCCGCCGGCAGCGCCGACACCAACGCCACCGCCAATCTTGTTGCCGACACGGACGATGTCGCGAATGATGACGTCAAGGAAACCCGTGGCCTGCATAATGCCGATGAAGAGCAGAATGCCGGTCATGTCGGCAATCACCGGGTTGAGACCCGAGACGATCATCTTGGTGACGGTCATGCCCTGACCACCCGCAAGCGGAAAACCGGCCACGATGGCAGAAATGGCCGCACCCGTAATGGCGGTCATGTAAATGGGCGTGCGGCCCGTAATCATCAATATGAGCGTTGCCAGCATTATGAGCTGGGCTATGGTCTGAAGAGTCATATGCGGTAACTCCTGATTGGTTGGATGTTTCAGTCATCCCTTGATTTCAAAGTGGTTCAGTTCAGGGGATGCATAGCAGTAGATGAGGCCGAAGCCGAACATCACACTCATAAGCCTAAAAAAGAAACATTGCGGCAAAATAAAACATCCGATCCTTCGTGCCGAAAAAAGTTGCCAAAAGATTGCAGGTGTAGAAATGCTGTGGCACATAGGGAAAAAGCGTTCACTTGACTATGGGGTTAACCCAGAGCAGAGCGAATAGTGGGAGACGTACGGAAGGGGAATTTAGGCATGGATTCCAGCCTCTACGATGGATGCAGATGCATTCTGGAGGAATAGACGGGATAATCCATCTCAAGGTCTAGAACGCGCCGGCCACGGCGCCGTTGGCGCTCCTCCTTCGGCATGGCCGTTGACATCCATCTTTTTGAACATGAAGTTTCGCACCTACATCATCGTTGCGCTTTCAGCAACGGCTTTCGTTCCCTTCGTCGCCTGGAGCGTGCTGCATCTGGGCGATATGGAAAGACGTATTGCAGAAGCCGATCTGGAGCAACATTCCGCCACGGTCGATGCGGCTGCTCTGGTTGAGGAGCGTCTCCAAGGCATCAATGCAGTTGTGGAGCTCGCTGATCGCACGCTCGCACATTCGGCCCTGAAGAAAGGAGGAGATCTCAATCTGCTTTTGCAGGACATCGTCGAATCTCATCCGTTCATCAAGAATCTGCACGTTGACCATCGAACTGCGGACGGCATAAGGGTCGAGGCCTTCTTTCCGTCCGTCTCGGTCGACGGGGAGCTGCGCCGTGGTCAGAACCATGACAACCGTTGGCATGCGGTTCTCATTCGCGCGCCCGAAGGGGCGGGGACTCTATATTCTCCCGTGCTTCTGAGCTCGGAAAGGATGCCTGAACCCCTGATGACCTTCGGTCGTCGCATGACGGGGCTTCCCGAGCACATATTGTCGGGGGCACTTGCGTGCTCACCTGTCTTTGAGGACATACGCCGGAACCTCGAATCTCGCGGGCTTGCCTTCGCACTTCTTGACGAAAGGAAACAGTACGTATGGCCGCTCGACAGGAGTCGGATTACGCGATGGGAGGCGTCCCTTGAGAGCGGAACAGTGGTGGATGCGGCTGCAGGTCCCGTATACATGACGAGCCAGAAGCTTCATGCGGGGCTTCCGCAATGGACGGTCGTGGTTACTCGCCCCGAGAAGAGCAGGATGATGGTCCGTACGAACCTCGAGGTGAGGATGGCTTTTCTGGCGCTTGGCGTACTGCTCCTGACGTCGGCGGCAGGCTGGCTTGCATGTTGGCCGCTTTCAAACGCTCTTCGGAAGCTCAGGGGAGACATTGATGAGGACTACGGGGACGACAGGAACACGATTGAGCAGGGACCTGAGGAACTTCGCGAAGTGCAGGCCGCATATCGCGAGCTGCGCAAGAGACTGCATGCAAGGCAGGTTTCTCTGGAGGAGAAGAATGTCCATCTGGCGAGCACGGTTGTAAGGCGTGAATCGGAGCTCGATGCTCAGGAGCGTCTCTTCAGGGAGGTTTTCGAGGACATGAAGGACGGGATCGTTCTTCTCGACCCTCAGTGGCGGCCGCAACTTGAAAACACCTCCGCGGCCTCGATGATGCCCGGGTCTTTCAAGCATGAGATGCTGGCTTTCTGTCGCAGACAGTTTGAGGCGGGGGAACAGGATGTCGCCGTCTACGAGGCGGAGCTTGACGGCGCAATGAAGGCGTGGGAATGCCGGACCTTTCCCTTCAGGGCGGGGCGTGCGCCTTTTGCCGAGGGTTTCTGCGTCATCTGTCGGGACGTCACGGAGCGTCAGGAGGTGGAGCGCATGAAGAATGATCTCATCAGCATTGTCGCTCATGAACTCAAGACGCCTGTGACGGCCTGCAGGCTTCAGATCGATCTCATGAGAAAGGCCTCGGGGGACACCGAGGAACTCAAGGCGCTCGACTCCGACCTTGATCATCTCAATCACATCGTGAGCGACTGGCTGTCGGCGGCAAAGATTGAGGGCGGAAGCTTTTCCGTTCATCCGAAGGCAACTCAGATCGGACCGCTCATCCGGCGTGCCGTAAGACTTGTCAGAAGCCGACATGAGTTCGACTTTAAAATGAGGGTGGCCGAGGAGGCGGAGTGCCTCAACGTGGATCCCGGCGCCTTCGTGGAGCTTGTGGTCAATCTTGTCACCAACGCCTGTCGATATGTCAGGCCTGGCGAAAGGCCCAACATTTCGTTCGAAGTCGAGGTGGTCCAGCCGTGGGCTGTTATTCGCGTCAAGGATCATGGCATTGGGTTTGATCCGTCGCTTTCCGAGCGTATCTTCGACCGCTTCTATCAGGTGGTGAGCGGACGAAAGCGTCGTACGGGCGGTACGGGCCTCGGACTTGTCATCTGTCGCGCGATCTGCGAAGCTCACGGTGGCTCAATCAAGGCTTCCTGCGCCGATGGCGAAACGTGTTTTACCATTCATCTGCCGCTCCCCAGGAGCATTGAATCATGACCGACAAACCGCTTATTCTTGTTGCCGACGACGAAACCCGCATCCGAAGGCTTGTAGTTGAATCGCTCGAAAACGCCGGCTTTGACGTATGTCAGGCGCAGGACGGACGACAGGCTGTCGATGTCTTCAGGCTTTCTCCTGTGGAACCTGATCTGGTGATTCTCGACCTCATGATGCCTGAAATGGACGGCGAGGAGGCGCTCAAGGCCATTCGGAAGACGAGTGCAGCGCCGGTCCTTATTCTGACGGCCAGAGATTTTCTCTGTGACAAGAGCAAGTGCTTCAATGCGGGAGCAGATGACTATCTCGTCAAGCCGTTTTCCATTCAGGAGCTCGAACTGCGTGTGAGGGCCTTGCTGCGAAGGACGGCGAGGCAGTTCATGGTGCCCCGAGGGCGAACGGTCGTCAACGGTCCTCTGACGCTCAGGTCCGAGGAACATGACGTCCTCTGGCGAGGAACGAGTGTTCCCGTGACGGATCGCGAGTTCAGGCTGCTTGAGAGTCTCGCGTCCCGACCAGGAGCAGTCGTACGCTATGACGAACTGCTGCGCATCGGCTGGGGGCTTGATTCGGATGCCGACATCTCCCATCTTCGAGTGGCCGTGGCCCGAATCCGAAAGAAGCTCGAGAGCATTTCAGTCAATCCCGCCATCATCTCCTCCTTCACCAATGTGGGCTACATGATGGGAGACCTGACCAGTTACGACGAAGATTACGGCGACTGAAAGAGGGGCTGCAATCTTTTTGAAATAATCCTGAGTGGTCGGCAATCATCGGGCAATCTTCGGGACCTACCATGTGAGTCAACTCAGACCACACATGGAGAGTCCGATCATGCAGACCTCAAGACGCAAACTCCTCCTCACGGGCGCGGCCGCCGGTGCGGGACTCACGACATCCGCCTTTGCAAAGGCGGTGCCCCCCAAGTTTGACGAAGTCTACGACGTTGTTGTCGTTGGCTCGGGCATCGCAGGCACGATGGCGGCTCTGGTTGCCGCGAAGAACGGCGCCCAAACCCTTCTCATTGAAAAGCTCAATCGCCTGGGCGGCACGTCCCGCTACAGCGGTCTGGACTTCGCCTGCGTCGGCAGCGACATGCAGAAGGCGGCAGGCATCACCGATACGCCCGAGGCCATGGTGGCCGACATGGCGAAGGTTGCCGCCAATCTCAGCGATCGTGAACGTGCACTCAACATTGCTCGTGAAACGGCCCGCGCTCAGAAGCTCATGCTTGAGCACGGTGTCAAGTGGACGAAGATCCTCAAGCTCGGCGGTCACTCCGAAAAGCGCTGTCTCATTGCCGAAGGCGGCGGCTCCGGCATCCTGCGCAGCCTCTGGGCTTCCTACGAGCGCTATCCGAATCTGAAGGTGAGTCCTGCCACGAAGCTTGACGAGCTCATTCTGGATGAAAAGGGCGGCGTGATCGGCGTCGAGGTGCGCAAGGACTATCTCTTTGACGCTTCGCTTGCCTCCGACGACCGTGAAAACCATTCGGGCACGAAGGTCCGCATCGGTGCCCGTCAGGCCGTCATCATGGCTACTGGTGGCTATGCCCGTGACAAGGAGTTCATGAAGCACGAGGTACCCTTCCTTGAACATACGCTCAACAGTGCCTCGGAAGGTGCCACCTCAGGTGCGCTCAAGTCCATGATCCGAGCGGGTGCTCGACCCGTTCAGCTCTCGCTCTATCGCTTCAGCTTTGCACTTCCCACTGAGGACCTCATTTGGGGCGTTGCGATCGATGCCGCTACGGGCGCTCGCTATGCCAGCGAGGCTCTTGGCCGCAATCCGATTTCGACGGCTTCTCTCTCCGCCATGGCCAAGGGGGGTGCCAAGCCCTACATCATCTGGGATGAAAAGGGCCTGACAAAGTTCCACAACATGGCTCGAGTTGCACGAAGCATGAACGGTCTGAACGGTCGCAACGGCACGATGTACAAGTTCGCGACGCTCGACGAGGTTGCGGCTTTCTACAACACCGATGCCGCCAAGCTCAAGGCCACGATCACCGAATACAACCGCATGATCGCTGCAGGCAAGGATGAAAAGTTCATGAAGCCTCTTGAGCGTTCAGGACGAAAGGTTGAACCGCTTTCCGAAACGGGTCCGTTCTATACCGCCCTGATGATTCCTCGCTGGGACTACTGCCCGGGCGGCATCGCGACCGACACGACGGCTCGTGCCCTGAGGCTGGCTGACAGCGAGCCCGTTCCGGGTCTTTTCGTGGTGGGAGAGGCTGCAGGTGGCATTCACGGCGCCGAACGACTTACGGCCTGCTCGATGCCTGACTGCTGCGTTACCGGCATGATTGCCGGCGAAACGGCCGCCAAACTGCAAAAGCGAACCATTTAAGGGAGACAGCAATCATGAACATCGTCAAATCCGCCGCTATCGTGTTGGCGTTGGCTGCCTCTCTCGCCGTCAATGCTCAACCTACGACCATCAAGCACAAGGGGCTCGAGTGCACGACCTGCCATGTCGACGGCAAGCTTACGCCGCCCGACGCCAAGACTTGCCTCGCGTGCCACCGCGAAGAGTCCATCGTCAAGGCTGGCGAGCGCTTCAACTTCGAGTCCTATTTCAAGGACCCTCGCGACGGATCGGAAATCCGCAAGGAAGTCGCCATCAACCCGCATGACAACTTCCACTATGGCCGTACCGATCAGTGCGTCAACTGTCATCGCGAACATCGTCCGAGCACCGTCACCTGCGAAAAGTGCCACGACATCGAACCTTGGAAGATGAAGGCGCCGCGTTAAGCGTGTTGAGCACCTATAGTGCGACATGAAAACCGCCCGCGTTGTGAACAGCGCGGGCGGTTGTTGTTTTATCGACAGCCAGTGTGTCGGGGAGGGCAACTCTTGTTTTCTTCCCTGACCTGTCTGGTCAGGGCAACGCCGTCGATTTTGAGGCTGGGACGATTAATGTGCCTTGGCGTATGCCGAGGCGTTGGTGCCGGCGATTCGGCCGAAGGTTACGATGTCCGCGACGGCATTGCCGCCAATGCGGTTGCCGCCATGGACGCCGCCCGTGATTTCACCTGCTGCGAAGAGGCCGGGAATGGACTTGCCCGCCTTCGACTGTACTTCAGCCGACGGATTGATCGTCACGCCACCCATCGTATGATGGATGCCAGGTGTGACGAGGGCGGCGTAGTAGGGAGCCTTGTCGAGCGGGATGAGCATTTCGGGACGGCCGAAGGTTTCATCCTTGCCGAGCTTGTAGGCTTCCTGATAGGCCTTCATCGTTGCCTCAAGCGTTGCGAGCGGGACGTTGATCTTGGCGGCCAGATCCTTGACGTCCGATGCCTTTACCGAGTAGCCCTGTTCAAAGTATCCGCGGGAGAGCTTGTTCGAGTCGTAGATGGACTGATCGTAGATCAGGTAGGCGACTCCGTCCTTCTGCTTGAGCACGTTCTGAGAGACCACATCGCGGGTGAGAAGCTCGTTCGTGAAGCGCTTGCCGTCCTTGTTCACGAGGATGGCGCCGCGGGCACGCATGGATTCGGAAATGAGGTGACCGTTCTTGGGCACGACGGTCGGATGAATCTGGATCTGTTCTATGTCCGTGAAGGATGCGCCGACCTTTTCGGCAAGGTCGAGGCCTTCGCCAAGTGCACCAGGATGGTTCGTGGTCGCGAAGCCCTTGAGCTCGGGACGGTACTTTTCAACCATGGCGTGGTTTGCACCGAAGCCGCCCGTGGCCAGCACGACCGCCTTGGCGTCGATGGTTTCAGTTCCCTTTGCCGTCTTGACCTTGACGCCGGCGACGGCGCCGTCCTTCATCAGAATATCGACGACCTGATGGTTCTTGAGGATTTCGACCTTGTCGGCCTTGAGTCGGGCGGTCAGAACGCGAAGAACTTCAGGCCCGACGGCGGAGCCGTCGCAGGGACCGTGGCCACGCGCCACGGACTGGCCGCCGCCGCGTCCCTTGCGGAAGCAGAACTTGGCGCCGAGATCGACAAGCCATTCCTCCGCATATCGTGCGTTTTCCGTGAGCGTCTTCAAAAGCGCGGGGTTGTTGAGGTTGTGACCGCCTTTCATCGTGTCCTGGTAGAAGATTTCAGGACTGTCGTTCGTGACGCCGCCTGCGATCTGCTGCTTCGTGCACGCCGCGTTCATGCCGCCAGAGGCGAAGTTGGAGTTGCCGCCGAGGTAGGGCATCTTTTCGAGGACGACAACGCTTGAGCCCGCCTCCTTGGCCATGATGGCGGCAGAGAGACCTGCACCGCCCGAGCCGACAACGACGACGTCAAAGGACTGGGCGAGCGAAACGCCTGCGAAGAGAGCGAGCACGGTGCCCGCAACAAGAGTTTTTCTGTACATGTTTATCCTCCTCCAGCGAGATGAAAAAGGGATTCCTTGAAAACATACCTCCGCAAGGCCGTGAATGCCATCGGATTTAACCCTTATGGGGTTGTTTTCGTGCGGAATGAATCTTTTGTTGTATCTAGGTGATAGAGCTTGTCAAAACGTCTGCAGGCGTGGCGGTACGGCTGAAGTGATGTATTTGGGTGACGGTCTAGTTTTTTGGGCTGATGCTTCAAGCGACTGCATATGTCGCCTTTAATTGACTTTCGTGCCATTGTCAACCCCTCAGAAACGCCGTGGTGCCTGCGTTTGCGGGTCTATAGACTTTGGAACTGCGCGTAAATAAAGTTTACGCATGCAATAATGTGGGCATGGAGGAAAAATCGTGCCCACACTCTCTTCTGAAGGCCTTCCGCAATTCATTGGCAAAATCATGCCGTTGCTCGACGAACGCCAGCGCCGCCAGGTGCTTGGCTGTCTCGCGTCCGCGCTCGGGCACGGCGGCATTACCTTCTTACAAAAGATGACGGGCGTATCCCGCGTCACATTGACGAAGGGACAAAAAGAAAGTGAAGAGTTCAAATGCGATCCCAAGGCACGTCCGTCGATTGACGAGATGGCACCTGCCCGCAAGGAGGGCGGCGGTCGCAAATCTGTGACCGAGGCTCAGCCGGAGGTTACGCAAAGTCTTCTTTCGCTTCTCGACGGCAATACAGTCGGCAACTCGGAGAACCCCCTCTGCTGGACGACTCTCAGCACCTACGACCTTGCCGATGCGTTAAAGGAAAAGGGCTTCAAGGTCAGCCCTACCTCGGTTCGATACTTGCTTAAGAAATTGGGCTTTAGCCTGCAACTGAATCGAAAATTCGTCGAGAAAGGTAGCAAAAACGACGACCGAGACGCTCAATTCAATAACATCAATGAACACGCCAAGCTTTCCAGGTAATAAAAAATATACACCGGGTCTTGGACCTCAAGATACAGACCATATCACTGGGGGCATTATGTGGAACGGGGTAGCTGTAAACTTCCTTTCCCGTGAGTTCTATGTTGATTTTGATAATCTAAGCATTCGTGGCATTACTGAGTTCAGATTGAATAGGCATGTGCTCTTGAGCGAAGGTAAGCTTGGTATACTGGAACCTGGAAAATAGTCACTTTGCAAAGCAAGCAATCTGTTGATAAACATTGCTTGCTTTGCTTATATAATTCGTTTGATCGGAGGAAAAATATGATGCAAATCGACAGTGCAATACTGGCTACCGACAAAGTGATCTGTAAAAATATCAGTAGATTTGATGACTCAGAACGTGGGTTATTGAGCCAGAATATTTTGGCTCAATTACGCAATTTTGTTGAATATATTGCTGATAAAGTATATGCTGGCGGCTCAGACCTCGATCCCAATAATTATGCTCTAAATGTTGAAGCGTTGAAGCATTTGCAAACAAGAGGAGACCTCCGTTTTTTACACCAATTTCATGAGCTTCTTCAAAAGTCGGTGTCTCATTATACTTTAGATGAAAATGGTTCTGAGAGACTAATGCTGAAGTATTATGAGTATCTTCTGAAAATAAAAATCTTTCTTAATGATACATATGGGCTTCGTGTTCTGGATAATATTGAGGATTTTCCCTTGGATACGGATACAGAACTGTCAGAGTATAATGAGAAAATTGTAGAAAAGATTTGTTATCCAAGCCCAGAATGTTCAACAAGCACATATTCAGATAGATACTATATCCAAAAAATTAAGCCATTCTTTGTGAATCAGCGAATATACTATGAAGTTACATTTACTGCGGCGAACAGTAAAATGAGCAAAATTGACCGAGTAATCGCCTTCTCACGTTATGAAATACTAAGTAATTATGCGGTGAAACTGTCGATTCGTAATGATTCGATCAATGTTTTAGGAAAAGATATGACCATCCAAGTTATCGACGGTTGGAATGTATCAATACGCCCCTGTGAATTATGTAACTTTGCAGATATTATCGGAGATCATTCTAAAATCAATG
>OJOH01000187.1_pt1 | contig 53179 bp, 34 predicted proteins | sample 1598201 | NCBI WGS metagenome assembly OJOH01 (sample SAMN03922462, study PRJEB24848) | human gut metagenome | isolation source: stool sample | host: Homo sapiens | place: Germany | collected 2009-11 | reverse complement strand
GTCGGTGAGGCGGCTGTTGGGGCCGAGCTGGCACTCCTCGCCCACGGTGACGTGACCGATCAGATGCGTCTGCGGCCACACGACGGTGTCGCGGCCGATGGTGGCGTCGGGACCGATCCAGGCCTGCGTGGGGTCGATGAACGTGACGCCTTCTGCCATCCAGTGCTCGTTGATGCAGTCGCGCGCGATGGCGGTGAGCTGCGCGAGCTGGATGCGGCTGTTGACGCCCAGGCCGTCGCGGTAGTCGTCGCAGTGGAAGATGGAGACTGCCTGGCCGTGACCCTTGAGGATTTCGAGCATGTCGGGCAGGTAGTACTCGGACTGCGCGTTGTCGTTGCCGATCTCGTTAATGTGGGCGGCAAGCTGCGCGCCGTCGAAGGCGTAGCAGCCGGCGTTGCACTCCAGCAGCGTGGCGGCCTGCTCGGGCGTGCAGTCCTTCTGCTCGATGATGCGCTCGATCTGACCATCGGCGCCCAGCTTGATGCGGCCGTAGCCAAAAGGATCGGGCGGGGTCATGGTCATGACGGTGCAGGCGAGCTCGCCGGTGGCGACGGTCTGCGCGAACTTGGCGACGGTGTCGGCGGTGATGAGCGGCAGGTCGCCGTTGAGCACGACGACGGGGCCTTGCGCGATGCCGCAGGCCTCGAGCGCGACCTTGACGGCATGGCCGGTGCCCAGGCGCTCGGTCTGCTCGACGCACTCGACTTTGGTGGCGCTGTTGGCGTAGGCGCCATCGATGAGGGCGCGCATCTCGTCTGCGTGGCTGCCGATGACGACCACGACGCGGCTGCAGCCGGCCTTGATGGTGGCGTCGACGATCCACTGAACCATGGGCTTGCCTAGAATCTTGTGCGAAACCTTGCAGTGGTTCGACTTCATGCGGGTGCCCTCGCCGGCGGCGAGGATAATTGCGGTTGCGTCCATGTGATCTCCTGTTACGTTATAGAGACGTGTGTTTGGAAACGATACACGGCGCAATATGATACCGCAGGCATATGATGAGCGCGTAACGATTGATGCGCGGCAGCTGAGGCTTGGGCCGGCGGTACGGCGTTTGCGCTGGTTGTGTATGGTGGCGGCGCTGCGGCGTTGACGTTTGAGCGAGGGGATGGGGATGCCCGTGGACACCATGCGAGAGGAATCGGGCAACGAACCCGTCGCGGCATTTTCGATGTCGCATCCGGCGGTGCCGGCGCTCTACATGGTGCTGACGTTGGGGCTCACCATGTTCTCGATGCAACCGGTGCTGATTGCGCTATCGCTTGCGGGCGGGTTGGCGTACGGGCTTGCGACGCGCGGTGTTGCGCGCACGTTGGGCGCGCTTCGCTGGCAGCTGCCGGTGATTTTGATCATTGCGGTGCTCAATCCGCTGTTTAGTGCATCGGGCTCGACGGAGCTGTTTCGTATTGGCATGCGTGCGGTGTATCTAGAGAGCATGGTTTACGGCCTGTGCATAGGCGGGCTGTTCGTGGCGAGCGTGCTGTGGTTTGAGGCCGCGGCGTCGATGCTCGAATACGACAAGGTACTTGCGCTTTTGGGCAACGCCGCGCCGGTGCTCGCGCTCATGATCTCGATGTGCATGCGGCTTATCCCGCAGTTTTTACGCCGCGGTCGTACGGTACTGGCGGTGCAGGATGCGATTGATGTGCCGGGTCGCGCGCCGGCCGATCCCGTGCGTTCGCGCCTACGGGCATCGAGCGTGTTGATGGGCTGGGGCATGGAAGATTCGCTGGAGCGCGCGGACGCCATGCGCTCCCGTGGATGGGGCGCCGCGACACGTCGCACGACGTACGCGCGGTATCGGCTGGGTCGCGGCGATGTTGCCGCGCTGGTTGGGCTTGCGGTGTTTGGTGCCGCTGCGGTGGCGGTGGCATGGACCGCGACAACGCAGTATTCGTTTTACCCGCAACTATCGGTGCCGGCGCCGTGGCTGGGCTATGTCGTGTACGCTGCCTGGATGATGCTGCCCTGCGTGTTGCATGCGATCGATGAGAAGAGGTTCGGCTGATGGCTCGGTTGGATAGGGGACCGGTGTCGGGCGCGGCATACGGCCCGGATATGCCGGCGATTGAGGTGCGGAGCCTGAGCTTTGCCTACCCCGATGCGGATGCTGCGGTGCTCGAGGGACTCGACTGGTCTGTTCCCCAAGGTGCATTTGCGCTGCTTGTCGGCGGTACCGGATCGGGTAAGTCGACGTTGCTGTCGCTACTCAAGCCCGAGATCGCTCCGGCGGGCGAGCGCACTGGCGAACTGCTCGTGCTGGGCGAGAACGTCGCCGACATGGATGTGCGGGCATCGGCGGAGCGCGTGGGCTATGTGTTCCAGGATCCCGAGAACCAGATCGTGTGCGAAACCGTGTGGCACGAGATGGCGTTTGGCCTGGAAAACTTGGGGCTAGCGCGTGATGAGATGCGCCGTCGCGTAGCTGAGACCAGCTATTTCTTTGGGCTGGAAGATTGGCTTCACCGCGATACTGACACGCTTTCGGGCGGTCGCAAACAGTTGCTGTCGTTGGCGGCCGTTCTGACGCTGCGCCCGCGCGTGCTGCTGCTCGACGAGCCCACGTCTCAGCTTGATCCGGTTGCGGAGAAGAATTTCCTGCACGCGCTGTTTCGTGTGAATCGCGAGCTGGGCTGCACGGTTGTTGTGGCGACGCATCAGCCGCGCCCAATGCTCGAATACGCGACGTGTGCGTACCGGATTGAGGACGGTCGCGTGCGCGAGGTGGCGGATATGGCTTCTTTGGGACGCCGAGAATCGCTGTTTTCCGATGACATGTTGGGGTGGGGTGCCATCCGATGTGCAAATAAAGGAGTATTCAGCAGGCGTGAGGACAATTTGGGCTCTCTGGAGCCGCCCGGGGACGTATCGAGCGCGAAAAAAAGTTCGGAATTGGACAAATCGTCCGAATTTGTGGCGCAAACGTCGCTCGAGAACGGCTCGGAAGCCTTCTCGCGCACGGATGGAAGCAGAATACTCCAAAAAATGCACGGCGGGTCGGCTACCACCCTGTCGGAAGGCTGGTTTCGCTACGATCGAGCGTCCGGCTGGGTGCTGCGCGGGCTCGATGCTTCGTTTTCGGCTGGCGCGGTGCATGCAATCGTGGGCGGCAACGGATGCGGTAAGTCGACGATGCTCTCGGTGCTGGCGAAGACCGCCAAGCTGCAGCGCGGCCGCATGGTGCGCGAAGCGGCCTCGGCGGCGCTGCTGCCACAGAATCCCAAGGCATTGCTGGTTGCCGAGACGGTTCGCGATGAGCTGATGGAATGGGCCTCGACCTGCGGATACGACGAGGCCGCAGCACGGGAGCAGACAGCGCGCCTGGGTCTGGCGGGCTTGGAGGCGCGTCACCCGTACGATCTTTCGGGCGGTCAGTGCCAGCTGCTTGCGTTGGCAAAGCTGCTGTTGATTGGCCCCGAGCTGCTATTGCTCGATGAGCCCACCAAGGGTTTGGACCTGGCCAGCCGCCGCATCATCGCCCGTGCCCTGCGTGACCATGCGAAGGCTGGCGGCACCGTCATCATGGCTACGCACGATTTGGACTTTGCCGAGCAGGTAGCCGACGACGTCGCCATGATGTTTGACGGCGAGATTGCCTGCGTGGAGCCCCCGGCCGACTTCTTTGCCGACAACGTGTTCTATAGGGCGTGATGGGATGACGGACTGTCGTTTCTCGCGTTTACTCACAAAACTGGAGATTCCGCTGTTGTTGGCGGTGCCGGCGGTGATGGCAACGGCGTTGCTGGCGGGCGTTGAGCAGGCGGCGCTCGCCATGCTTGTCGTGGTGGCGCTGGTGCTTGCGCTGTTCTTTGCAGGCTACGAGGCGTCGCGACCGGGCCTGCGCCAGATTATGCCCACGCTGGTGCTGGCGGCGCTGGCGGCGGCGGGCCGCATCTTGTTCGGCCCCATTCCCGACTTTAAACCCGTGAGCGCCATCGCCATCATCGCCGGGGCGACGCTCGGGCGTCGCAACGGCTTCATGGTCGGCGCGTTGGCAGCACTGACCAGCAATTTCTTTTTTGGGCAGGGCATGTGGACGCCATGGCAGATGTATGCCTGGGGCCTGGTTGGCTATGTTGGCGGTGCGCTGGCGCATGCCGGTGCGTTCGACCGTGCGGATGGAACCGTGCGCATGCCGGCGCTGATGGCGTACGGCTTTGCTTCGGGTCTGCTGTACGGCGTGGTGATCAACGCGTACGACATTATCGGTTTTGTACAACCGCTCACGTGGGCGGGCGTCGTGGCGCGTCTTGCCACGGCAGTGCCGTTCGATATCACACACGGCCTCGCGACCTGCGTGTTCTTGGCCGCCCTCTACAAGCCTTGGTGTCGACGGATCAACCGCGTTGTCGTGAAATACGGGCTGTAGGGCTGGTTGCGCCGGGGCGTGAATCAATACTTCCGAAGTACCATTTCAAAACTATGCCGGTTTACGGGGCTAGATTAGCGTAGGCCGACCATACCGGCTTTTTTCAAAATAGAGCAAGCCGTTTACCTGAGGTTTTATTATTTCGGAATTGCGTATGGTTGGGGGTTCGCGATTCAGCCCCGTAAACCGGCATAGTTTTGGAATGGCCGGCTGATATGACGGGCATCGTGGCCCTCAGAGAGCCAAATCGATCCGTTTTCCTCCGTCTCCAGACGTTCCCGGGGAATCAGTTGGCGGCGCTTGCCACGAAACTGGCCCATCTACTACGTTTAGCTTGATACCCCCGACCATGACCGCGTTTTATGAAAAACCGCAGGCTTTCTACCTGCGGTTTTCTTTTTGCGTTGTTCGCTGTGGTTGAGGGTAGTGGCTTAAACGTAGTAGATGGGTCAGTTCCGTGGCGGGAGCGCCGCGTGGGTTCCCTCGCGAGGTGAAAATGATCCCTTTTCCTCCGTCCCCAGGGGATCAATTGGGGCTAGAGTTCTAGCGTGAGGGTGACGGGGCAGTGGTCGCTGCCAAAGATGTCGCCGCGGATGCCGGTGTCGCGTACGTTGTCGGCGATTGCGTCGCTCACCAGGAAATAATCGATGCGCCAGCCGGCGTTGTTCTTGCGAGCATTAAAGCGGTAGCTCCACCAGCTGTAGACGCCCTCGACGTCGGGGTTTGCCGCGCGCCAGGTATCGGTGAAGCCGGCGTTGAGCAGCTCGGTAAACTTGCCGCGTTCTTCGTCCGAAAAGCCCGCGTTGCCGCGGTTGGACTTGGGGTTCTTAAGGTCGATCTCCTCGTGCGCCACGTTAAAGTCGCCGCAAGTTACGACGGGCTTGCCGCTCTCGCGCTCAAGCGCGCTCAAAAAGCCGCGATAGGCATCGTCCCAGGCCATGCGCACATCGATGCGCGCGAGTTCGTTTTGCGCGTTGGGCGTATAGACGTCAACAAACCAAAACTTGTCGAACTCGAGCGCGCAGACGCGGCCCTCGGTCGCGGCTTGGGCAACGAGCTCGGCAGCCTCGCCTTCGCCGGCGTAGGACAGCAGCGCAGCGGCGTGCAGCACGCGTAGCGGTTCCTGGCGGCTAAAGACCGCGGTGCCCGAATAGCCTTTACGCTCGGCGTAGCTCCAGGTTTGGTGATAGCCGGGCAGGTCAATATCGACCTGGCCTTCTTGCAGCTTGGTCTCTTGCAGCGCCAGGATATCGACGTCGAGTTCTTGCGCGATCTGGATAAAGCTCGGGTCCTTTTTTAGCACGGCGCGCAGGCCGTTGACGTTCCACGAGGCGAAAGTGTAAGTCTGAGGCATGGTGTCCTTTCGACGGGGTTGGCAGGCTTAAGATTAGCGCAACGGGGGCGGGGTGGGCTCCGTGGGCGACGGCGCAATCGCGGCCGCCCCGACCAACATGGACGGAGGACAAACATGACGCAAGCGATAACAGATCCCAGGCAGGCCTCCGCCGCGCTGGCGGAGCTGTTCAATACCCACGAGCGCGTGGTGTTCTTTGGCGGCGCTGGTGTTTCCACGGCAAGCGGCATTCCCGATTTTCGCAGCGTGGACGGCCTGTATCACCAGCAGTTTGCCTATCCGCCCGAGACCATGCTGTCGCATAGCTTTTACGAGGCGCATCCGGCCGAGTTCTTCGACTTTTACCGCACCAAGATGATCGCGCTTAACGCTAAGCCCAACCGCTGCCACACCAAGCTGGCCGAGCTGGAGCGCGCCGGCAAGCTCGACGCCGTGGTGACGCAAAACATCGACGGCCTGCATCAGATGGCCGGCTCACAGCGCGTGTTCGAGCTGCACGGATCGGTCCATCGCAACATTTGCCAGTCGTGCGGCGCGGTCTATAGCGCCGAGTGGATTTGCTCGCGCGAGCACGAGGATGCCGCGGGCGTGCCTGCGTGCCCCGCGTGCGGCGGCCGCATCAAGCCCGATGTAGTGCTCTACGAAGAGCCGCTCGACGAGCATGTGTTGACCGGTGCCGTTGCCGCCATCGCCGCCGCCGATGCCCTCATTGTGGGCGGGACCTCGCTCGTGGTGTATCCGGCGGCAGGCCTTACGCGATACTTTACCGGCGATACGCTGGCCATATGCAACCTTGCTCCCACCGATCAGGATGCAAATGCCGACCTGCTGATTTCTTGCGACATCGCGGCCGCGTTTGCGTTCTAGCCCGCGCGCGCGGATACAATAGAAAGACTGAGTGCAAAGCGACCCCGCCGCCAGCTCCCCAGACTCGGCGGCGTGGGCATTTTAGGAGGATGTTCATGGCGAACGACAGCAAGACATGGCGGTGCGGAAAGTACGAGCTCAGCTTTGACCGTCCGCGCATCATGGGCGTCCTCAACGTGACGCCCGATTCGTTTAGCGATGGCGGGGAGCACTTCGATCCGGATGCCGCCATCGAGTACGGCCTGGCGATGCTCGACGCCGGCGCCGACATCATCGACGTGGGCGGCGAGTCCACGCGCCCCGGCTTTACCCCGGTCAACCCCGACGAGGAGGCTCGCCGCGTGCTGCCCGTGGTGCGCGCGCTGGCCAAGGAGGGCGCCATCGTCTCGATCGACACGCGTCATGTGGCGGTTGCCAAGGCGGCCGTGCGCTGCGGCGCCTCGATCGTCAACGACGTGACCGGCTTCACCGACCCCAAGATGGTCGAGTTCGTTAAGACGAGCACCTGCGGCGTCATCGTGATGCACGCCGGCGAGGTCGCCACACCAGCACGCACGCACGCGACGGTGCAGCTCGATACCTCAGCTGCGGCGTTTGTTGCCGAGAAGGCACGCGAAGCGGCTGCCGAGGCCGCGCGCGAGGCCGAGAAGCCGGCCCGTCGCCGTCGCGGCAAGTTGCTGGGCGAGTCCAAGGTTGAGGCCAAGCTTCCGGGCGGTGTGGTACAGCCCTCGCTGCCGTTTGGCGAACCGGAGCCCGCGCCCGAGCCTGTTGACGAGCCAGAGACGCCGACTGCCGAGCAGGCTGCCCCTGCCGCCGCTGCGCCCGAGACCGTGCCCGCCGCTACCGAAGCCGCACCAGAGCCCAGCGACCACCTGGCCGCCATGATGCGCCGCAGTGCCCGCCGTGAGGAAGCCTACGTGCCCACCTCGCAGCTCCGCCGCTTTACCCTGCCCGATTCTGCGCCCATCATGCGCCGCGTCATGGGCTTTCTGTCCGACCAGGCCCGCACGCTCATCCATGCCGGCGTGTCGCGCGACCGTATCTGCATCGATCCCGGCCCGGGCTTTGGCAAGACGGCCAACGAGACGGCCAACGAGGATGTCGTCATCCAGCGCGAGACCGCCAAGATGGCGTCGCTGGGCTATCCGCTCATGTGCGCCGTGTCGCGCAAACGTTTTGTGGGAGCCGTTTCGGGCGTGACCGAAGCCGCCGCGCGCGATGCCGCCACGTTTGGCGTGTGCCTGGGCGCCATCCAGGCCGGCGCCAACATCGTGCGCGTGCACGACGCCGCGGGTTTTGCGCAGTTCCTGAACGGCTACTGGGCGGTTGCCAAGCCACAGCCGCGCCGCGCGTTTGTGGCCGTGGGCTCCAACCTGGGGCATCGCTGCGACAACATTCGCGCCGCACGCGAGATGATCGCCGAGATTCCACTCACCTGCGTGTCCAACTCCTCCAAGATTTACGAGAGTGAGCCGGCCTACGAGACGCACCAGGACGCGTTTGCCAACGCCGTCATCGAGATCAAGACCGAGCTGGCGCCGCTGGTGCTGCTCGACGAGCTCATGAAGATCGAGGCCGAGCTGGGGCGCGACCGTTCCAAAAAGGCCAAGGCCAACGGTCCGCGCACCATCGACCTGGACCTGCTGTGGATGGATGGCGAGACCCACGGCGGCAAAAAGCTGCGCCTGCCGCATCCTCTCATTGGCGAGCGCGACTTTGTGCTGGTGCCGCTCGAGGACCTGATGCACGACCCGGCGCGGTTCTTCCGCTACAACGGTGTCGAGGTCAAGGAGCCCGAGGACCGCGTGGGCCATATCGTGGGCGAATTGGGGCGTATGTAGATGATCGAGATGAATGCTGTTGTCGCCGGCACCGAGCTCGACGCGGCGCGCGACGCGGGCCGCGAGGGCGTGTCCGCGGGCTGGTGCGCGTGGAGCGCGGGCGATGCTTCGCTGACGTTTTCGCTGGTTGTGCGCCCCGATGTGAACATGCATGCCTTCCACGGCCTGCCGTTTGTGGCCGCGATGGGCATGATGGACGCGCTCGTGGGCACGGCATCGACGCCGGGGTTGGGCCTTGCCGGTAAGGTGGGTATCCAGTGGCCGAGCGACATTGTGTGCGGCGCGCCCGCATTTGAGACGTCGTTCGCGCGCGTTACCGTGAACGGCGGTGCCGGTGCCGCGGGCATGTTCGGTGCCGTGACGGTGGATATTGAGCTTTCGGCGTTGAGCGAGCTCGGTGTGGATGCGGCCGACGAAGCGCTGGTCGAGGAGTTGGCCGCCGCCGTGCTGACCCGTGTGGACACCTGGGCGGTTGTTGCCAACACGCCGCAGGGCGCTGCCGGTCCGCTGGCTCCCGTGCTGGGCGAGTACTTCGACATGGTGCCGCTGCTGGGCCGCCAAGTTGCGGCGGTGTCGCCCAACGGCTTGCCGCTTGCGGTCGGTGTGTTTGCGGGCCTGGACATCTGGGGTCGTGCGACCATCAAGACCGATGCCGGCGAGCAAGAGTTTCCGCCCGAGGCTGTACGAATTCGCGGACTGTAGCGCGAGGCGCCAGCGCTCAAAGACAACGATGACAACAAGACCCTCCTCGGCCTGTGCCGGGGAGGGTTTCGCCTATCTGGGGAATAGGCTTGGCGAGCATTTGCGGGGACTGTGGCATCGGGCGTGCTTGACTTAAGCCCCTGCTCTATCCCAGCTCCTGCATGCGGCGGTAGATTTCGCAGATACCCTTGATGGTGAGCTGTCCGTCGACCACGTCGAAGGCGTCGGTCGAATCGGCGACGATGCTGGCGAGACCGCCCGTGGCGATAACGGTGGCGTCCTCGCGGCCCAGCTCGCGCTTCATGCGCGCGACTAGGCCCTCAGCCATTGCGGCGGCGCCCGTTACGGCGCCGACCTTGATGCACTCCTCGGTATCGCGGCCGATGGCGTGCTCGGGCGCCTCGAGCGGAACGCTGGCGAGCTTGGCGGCTCGGGCGGCGAGCGCGTCCATCGAAATGCGGATGCCCGGCGCAATCGCTCCACCAATGTAATAACCGTCCTCATCGATGACGTCGATATTGGTCGCGGTGCCAAAGTCCACCACGATTGCCGGCGCGCCGTAGAAAGTTTCGGCCGCAACGGCGTTAGCGACGCGGTCGGCACCTACGGCCTGGGGACGCGCCGCGCGCAGCTTGGTCACCGCGGCCGTCTGCGGTCCGATGACGATGGCGTCTGCGGCAATGCGGTCGGCCACGGCGTGCCATTCGCGCGAGAGCTGCGGCACCACGCCCGCAAAGGCGATCGCGTCGACCGCGTCGAGCGAAAGGCCGTACATCTTAAAGAAACCCATCAGGCGCACATGGATCTCGTCGGCGGTATAAGAGCGGTCGGTGGGCATGCGCCACGACTGCACCAGCTCGTCTCCGTCAAACAGGCCCATGGCCGTCTGCGTATTTCCCATATCGATAGCGAGCAGCATGTCTACTCCCGGTGTTGGCATAAAAGGACGCGCACCATTGTATACGTGCCGTCGACGGCGCTCGGCTGCGATTCGTTTACGGTGATAGGGGCTGAGGGGTTTTAAATATGAAGGAATTATGCTCTACGAGATTTTCCTTGCCGTTTACCGAACTCCCGTGTAATATTCTTTTTTGCGCACATGAGGCGCCCAGACATTGCGGGGTGGAGCAGTCTGGTAGCTCGCCGGGCTCATAACCCGGAGGTCGTAGGTTCAAATCCTGCCCCCGCGACCAAGAACTTGCAGCTCGTCGGCCTAGCCGGCGAGCTTTTTTGTTATTTCGGGACCGTGTTTTCGGTTCAATTCTCGGCCTCTCAATCAAAGATCTCGATCTGTAACATCTAGACCCGATTTGGGCGGCTAGGTGTTACAGATCGAGATATACCGGTGGGTTGGGTCGTGTTTGTCTAAATCTGTAACACGAGGGACGGATTTTGCCGAGTTGTTGTTATAGATTGAGATTTTCTAGCAGGCGGGTTTGGTTTGTCTCGATCTGTAACAGTAAGACCCGGTTTTGCCGCGTAACTGTTACAGATTGAGATAAACCGGCGGGCCGCCCTGCCCCATCCACCTGCCGCTACCTGCTGTCCGCCGATTTCCGTTGCGCTGTTGTATTCCCATGCCATATCCTCTAGACAACTACGCGGCATCATCGCCGCCGCGCCTACAAGAGAGGAATGTCCATGACCGCACCTGCATCCAAGCTGCTTCAGCCCATTACGGTTGGCCCCCTTGAGCTCAAAAACCGCATTATGTTCCCGCCGTTGACCACCGGCTACGAGGAGCGTGACGGCTCCATTGGCGAGCGCAGCCTGGCTTTTTACGAGCGCTTGGCCCGTGGCGGCGTGAGTTACATCGTCATCGGCGACGTTGCTCCCGTCATGACCGCAAGCCCCACGCCCAAGCTGGCGACCGACGCCCAAATCCCCACGTTTAAGGCCCTGGCCGATGCCGTCCACAAGCACGGCGCCAAGGTCGCGCTGCAGCTGTTCCACCCCGAGTACGACGTGCCCGGTGTCGGCCGCATGGTCATGGGATCCATGGCCGCCGCCAAGGCCGCGCAGGAGGCCAAGGCCGCCGGCGACGAGGAGACCTTTGCCGCCAAGATGGCCGAGTCCAACGAGATCCGCAACCAGGCCTACGCCAAGCTGCACCACGACATGCAGCACTTTGTGAACGAGGCGAGTGTGGAGCAGCTCACCCAGATCAAGGAGGCTATCGCCGCCTCGGCCGCTCGCGCGCAGCAGGCCGGCATCGACGCCATCGAGGTCCACGGCGACCGCCTGGTAGGTTCGCTGTGCTCGGCCATCCTCAACCAGCGCACCGACGAGTACGGCGGCTCGTTCGAGAACCGCGTTCGCTACGCGCTGGAGGTCGTCGCTGCCATTAAGGAAGCCGCGCCGCAGCTGATGGTGGAGTACAAGCTCCCCGTGATCATGGAGAACCCCGACGGCACGCCGCGCGGCAAGGGTGGCCTGCAGCCCGACGAGGCCTGCGAGTTTGCCAAGCTGCTCGAGGGCGCGGGCATCGATATGATTCAGGTCGCACAGGCCAACCACACCGGCAACATGGGCGACACCATTCCGCCCATGGGCGCCATGCCCTACAACTGGACGCTGCCCGTGGCCGAGCGCGTCAAGGCCCTGGTCTCCGTGCCGGTGGCAACCGTCGGCCGCGTTGTCTCGGTTGAGGCCGGCGAGAAGATTCTGGAAGACGGCTCCGCCGATATCATCGCTTATGGCCGCTCGCTCATGTGCGACCCCGACATTGCGCTGAAGGCCGCCACGGGCGAGCCCATTCGCGAGTGCCTCAACTGCAATAAGGGCTGTGTCGACGCGATTCAAAACCGCAAGTACATCTCGTGCGTGCTTAATGCCGAGAACGGCGACGAGGCGACCATCGCCATCAAGCCGGGCGAGGGCGACAAGAAGATCGCCGTGGTGGGCGGCGGTATTGCCGGCCTGGAGGCCGCGCGCGTGGCGGCCAAGCGCGGTTACGACGTGACCGTCTACGAGGCGAGCGATCATCTGGGCGGCCAGATTGTGCTGGCGGCCGCGCCTCCGCGCAAGGACGAGATCATGCGCTCGGTCGAGTACTACGAGAAGATTCTGCCTGGCCTGGGCGTGAAGGTTGAGCTCAACCATGCCGCTACCGCTGAGGACCTCAACGCCGCCGACGCCGCGATTGTGGCCGTGGGCGCGCACGACGTGGTCATCCCCGTTCCGGGTGCCGACTCGGAGAAGGTCGTCTCGAGCTGGGACGTGCTGGCCGGCAAGGTGGAGCTTACGGGCCGCGTCGCCGTCATTGGCGGCGGCCTGGTGGGCACCGAGACTGCCGAGTACCTGCTGCAGCACGGCTGCGAGGTGGCGATCGTGGAGATGCTCGACAAGATTGCCGCGGGCGAGTCCGAGACCATTCTGCCGCTGATTATGAGCGACTTTGCCGAGCACAACGTGGAGCAGCACGTGAAGACCCGCCTGACCGCCATTACCGACGAGGGCGTGGAGGCTGTTCGCACCACCGAGGACGGCGCCGAGGAGCCGGTGAAGATCGCCTGCGATTACGTGGTGATGGCCGTGGGCTCCAAGGCCAACGCGTTTGACCTGGATGGCGTGACGGTGCCCGTGACCTGCGTGGGCGACTGCTCGGGTGAGCGCACCGCCGACATTGCGAGCGCCATTCGCACGGCGTATCACGCGGCCAACGAGCTGTAGTTGAACATCGCGGCCAGGCGGGACGGTGGCACGGATCCGTCTCGCCCGGCTGTGTCCCGTCGGGTGTCAATCGGTGCGGGGCCTGCAAGCGCAGCAGGTCCCGCCCTTTTTGTTTTGCTCCGGTGGATGGCAATGCGCGGTAATCATGAGGAGTGAGGACGTCTACTGTCTCGCAGATCACTCAAAATTATTGGGGGAGGGGTTAATAACTATATCCTCTATACCAAAGGACATAAAGAGATGCCAATTTTGTTGACAAGCGAATGACGATTAGCTGCGAGTTAGCTACCAGCGTAAATAATCGATAAAGAAATGTCGTAATTTGGTGCCAAATGCCCAGATAACGCCGCGTCTATTTTAATTAACTGCTTTGAGCAAACAGTAAAATGCTACTATCTAACTTGCACGTAAGAAAGCAGATTAACGGTTAAGGCTAAGAAGTGGCAGGTATGTCGGAAGCAACTAGGACTCGCACGCATGCGCCTGAGGTTAGGCAGCGCGCCGTCGAGATCCTCCAAGAGGGGGTCGGTCATCGCGCCCTCGCTGCGGAGCTTGGCATTCCCCAGGCCACGGCTCGTCAGTGGGCCCGCGCGTATGCCGTGGGCGGTGCCGACGCCGTTCTCAACGCCGGTTCGCATCATCACACCTATTCGTACGACGTAAAGCTCGCTGTGGTTAAGGACCGTCTGGAAAACGGCTTGACGGTTCGCGAGGCCATGATCAAGCACAAGATTCCCAGCGAGTCTTCGGTCAAGGCTTGGTGCCGTCAGTACCGCGAGAGCGGTGAGTCCGCACTGGTCGATAAGCCGCGCGGTCGCAAGCCGCGCGTTAAAAAGGCGGAATAGCAAACGGGATGGTGCGCCCACAGGGGCGCATTTTTCTTGCCGCGCCAACTTTTTGGACCGGCGCGAGCCTATTGGGACATCCTCCAAAGTGCCCAATAAACCGCGCGCAGTGGCCCGCGCGTCCGTCGCTGCGGTAAAGGGACGTCACCCCTCTACTCCAATGCGGACAGACTCCTTGCCCCGTACGCCTAAAACTCCCCAGTTGACCGAAAACCTGCCACCGCAACCCCGTAATTGAGCTATAACGTTAAACAATTGCAGCGTTTTTGCATGGGGGAGTGATGGTATGACGCTACTGTATTTCCTTACCCTGTTTCCGCTGGTACCGGCGCTGGGCATGCTGCTCGCGCGCGGTGACCGCACCCGCGATGCGGTGGGGCTCATAGGCTCCGGCATTATTATGGCGGTGACAGTTGTAGTCGCCGTCATGTTTTTTGGCACGGGTCCGCAGAGCTTTGAGGTTGCCCCCGGCACCTCGCATGTGCTCTCGATCATCAGTTCCGTTATCGACGTCATCCTGTGCGCCGTCATCCTGTACAACGCGTACAAATATAGGAACGCGCTCACCACGGTGCTCAGCGTAGTCCAGTTGGTGGGCTCGCTCGCCTTTGCAGCCATGACGCTGCCCGCGACCGAAGCCGTCACCGCAACCCCGCTCTACCTGGACTACATGAGCGTGATCATGGTCCTCGCCGTCGGCATCGTCGGCAGCCTTATCTGCGTGTATGCCCTGGGCTACATGAAGGACTTCCAGGCCCACGACGAGCACGAGGCTGCGCTGCGCGGGCAGACCGCGCCCGACCGTCGCCCGCAGTTCCTGGCGCTTATGTTCCTGTTCCTCTCAGCCATGTTCGTCATCGTGACGAGCGACAACCTTGAGTGGCTGTTCTGCGGCTGGGAAATCACCACCGTGTGCTCGTTCCTTATGATTGGCTACACGCGCACGCCCGAGGCCATCAAGAACGCCTTCACCCAGATCATCCTCAACATGCTGGGCGGTATCGCGTTTTTGGCCGGACTCATGTACCTGCACGTTAACAGCATGCCGCTGACCATCTCGGGCATGATCGAGCTTTCCGGCGCCGGAACCGCGCAATCTGCGCTGCTGGTGATGCCGGTCATTCTGTTGTCGCTCGCCGCGCTCACCAAGGCCGCACAGATGCCGTTCCACACGTGGCTGTTGGGTGCCATGGTTGCCCCCACGCCCACGAGCGCCCTGCTGCACTCGTCAACCATGGTCAAAGCCGGCGTGTTCCTGATGGTCAAGCTGAGCCCACTCTATGCCATCTATCCCGTGACCGGCTTTATGGTCACGAGTGTGGGTGCCATCACGTTTTTGCTCGCTGCCCTCATGGCCATCTCGCAGAGCAACGCCAAACGTGTGCTCGCGTACTCCACCATTTCCAACTTGGGCCTTATCAGCGCCTGCTTGGGTGTCGGCGCGCCCGAGGCCGTATGGGCCGCCATCTTCCTAATCCTGTTCCACACGGTGGCAAAGTCGCTGCTGTTCCTGTGCGTGGGCACGGCCGAGCATCATATCGGCAGCCGCAATATCGAGGACATGGACGGTATGTTCAGCCGCATGCCGCACCTGACGCGCCTTATGATGCTGGGCATCATGGGCATGTTTGTGGCGCCGTTTGGCATGCTCGTGTCCAAGTGGGGCGCCCTGGTGGCGTTTGCGCAGACCGGCAACGTGCTCATGATCATGGTGCTGGCCTTTGGCTCGGCCGCGACGTTCTATTTTTGGGGCAAGTGGCTTGCCAAGCTTTCGGGCGTCGACCCCACGGCTCAAAACGTCGAGGTCAATGTCCATAAGACCGAATGGATGGCGCTCAACACCATCGCCGCGCTGCTGATTCTGTGCTGCGTGGCGTTTCCGGTTATCTCGAGCGGTCTGGTATCGCCCTATCTCGCCATGGTGTTTGGACGCGTGCCGTACGTTATTGGCAAGGACGCCATGTATCTGATGGTGGTTATCGTAGCGTTTATCGCCGTGGTGCTGCTGACGTCGTTCCGCGTGAGCAATAAGCCGCACGTCAACGTGTACCTTTCGGGCGTGGGAACCGACAAATATCGCCATTTCCGCGGCTCGATGGGACGCGAGGTGAAGGCCGAAAAGCGCAATTGGTACTCGGAGGACGCCCTTGGCGAGAAGCGTATTGGCCCCGCGGGTAGCGTCGTGTGCTGCAGCATTATCTTGTTTGCGCTGCTGTGTTGCGCGTGGATTGGGCCCGAGCGGCTTGCCATGAGCGCGCCCTCGGTGTTGCGCGGCAAGTATTTTGAAGGTTCGGGCGTCGTGGGCATCTTTATTGGCACCGTGGCGTTTGCCTTGATTGCGCCTTTGGTTGGTGGCCTGATCGACGGCGTTGACCGTAAGCTTTCGGCTCGCATGCAGGGCCGCGTGGGCCCGCGCCTGCTACAACCCTTCTACGATGTGGCCAAGCTCCTGCGCAAGGCCCCCGCCAGCGTAAACACCATGGACGACACCTACATGGCGTGCGCGCTCATCTTTACCGTGGTGGGCGGCGGCATCTTTGTGTCGGGCTCCAACACGCTGCTGTGCGCGTTTATGGTTACCCTCGCCGCGATCTTTGTGGTGTTGGCGTCCGCCTCGACGCAAAGCCCGTTTGCTCAGGTCGGCGCCGACCGCGAGCTGCTGCAGGTCATGAGTTACGAGCCCGCCGTTCTGCTGATGAGTGTGGGCCTGTACCTTGCCACCGACAGCTTCGATTCCATTGCTGTGACGGGGCAGTCGGCCCCTATCATCGTGTACAGCGCGCCCATTTTCCTCGCGTTGCTCGCGGTGCTTACCATCAAGCTGCGCAAGTCGCCGTTTGACCTTTCGTACTCGCATCATGCGCATCAGGAGATCGTCCAGGGCGTCGCCACCGAGATGAGCGGCGGCACGCTGGCCAAGATGACCCTTATGCACTGGTGCGAGACCGTGCTGTTTTTGATGTGGGTGGGCATGTTCTTTGTTTGGGACAACCCCGTGAGCTGGGTTGTAGCCCTGGTCGTGATGGCCGCGACGTATTTTGTCGAGGTCCTGATCGACAACACCTTCGCACGCAGCACCTGGCGCAGCTGCTTTAGGCTCGGATGGGGCGTGGCGCTGGTGTTTGGCCTGCTCAACCTTATGCCCATCCTCGTCGACGTATTTATTTAGGAGGCGGCATCCATGGATCATAAAATGTCGCGCTCGCCGTGGGTTATTCATTACGACGGCTCGAGCTGCAACGGATGCGATATCGAGGTGTTGGCCTCGCTCACGCCGCTGTTCGATGCGGAACGCTTTGGCGTGGTCAACACCGGCAACCCCAAGCATGCGGACATCTTTTTGGTGACGGGGTCGGTCAATGTCCAGAACCTGCCTGTCGTGCGCCAGATTTACAACCAGATGCTCGAGCCCAAGTGCGTGGTGGCCTGCGGCATCTGCGCGTGTTCGGGCGGCGTGTTCCGCGATGCCTATAACGTGACCGGCGGCGTGGACCGCGCAATTCCCGTGGATGTGTACGCGCCTGGGTGCGCCATTCGCCCCGAGACCGTGATCGATGCCATCGTGGAGGCGTGCGGCATCCTGGACCAGAAAGAGGCCGTGATGCGCGCCGGCGGCGATCCGCTTACCGTGGGCGGCGCCGCTACTTGGGACGGTGGCGTTGAGCTGGGCGAGGACGGGTTTGTGGCTGCGGGGGCCGGGGCCGGGGCCGTCGCCGGTGACGGCGTCGAGGTCAACGTGTCCACCAGGTCCGCCGCGCCCGCCGCTGCAAAGGAGGCCGAGTAATGCAAAAGGCTATCTATACCATCGTCGGGATCGACGAGCTCCTGTCGCATGTCCAGGCGCTCAAGGGCGTTGGCGCGCGCTTTGTGCAGATGCACGCCGAACGCAACGTCGACGACGGCACGTATCGCCTGGTCTATACATTTATCAACGTTCGTGCTGCTCAGGAGCATATTGTGCAGGACGGCAACTATGCGATCGAAAACCTGGTGGTTGAGGGAATTGATCAGTACCAGGAGATTCCGTCTATCAGTTCGTACTATCCGGCGGTATTCCCGTTTGAAAACGAGGCCCACGACCTGTTTGGTCTTGCCATTACCGACATGCAGATCGACTTTAAGGGCTTTTTCTACCAGGTCTCGACTGCCGAGCCCATGAGCGTTATCACGCCCGAGGTGAAGGCCGCGCGCGAGAAAGCCATGAAGGTCCGTGCGGCTGCCGAGGCCAAGGCGCGCAAGGTCGCGGCCGAGAAGGCCGCCACGGCTGCGGCTGCTGCAGGGGAAGGCGCTGCGGGCGCCGGCGATGCCGCGGGCGCTGTTGCTCAGCCCGCTGCGGCAACCGGCTCCGATGCTCAGCACGACGAGGCTGCTGCGAAGGCCGCGCTCAAGGCTGCCGAGATGGAGGCAAAGCTCGCCGCCATGGATCCCGAGAAAGCGGCCAAGGTCCGCGTGGCACTTGCCGCCAAGGCCGCCCGCGACAAGCAGAAAAAGGAGGCGTAAGGTCCATGGCGCATCGCTCCGTTATTCCGTTTGGCCCGCAGCACCCGGTGCTGCCCGAGCCGCTTCATCTGGACCTGGTGATCGAGGACGACCGCGTTCTCGAGGCAATTCCGCAGATCGGCTTTGTACACCGCGGGCTCGAGAAGCTCACCGAAAAGCGCGATATGCATCAGTTTGGCTACATCGCCGAGCGCATCTGCGGTATTTGCGCCGTGGGTCACAGCTGCGGCTATGCCAGCGCCTGCGAGCGCATGCTCGACATCGAGGCGCCCGGCCGCGTGCAGTATATCCGCACCATTTTGCACGAGCTTTCGCGCATTCACTCGCACCTGCTGTGGCTGGGCCTGCTTGCCGACGCCTTTGGTTTCGAGGCGTTGTTCTATCGTTCGTGGACCCTGCGCGAGCAGATTCTCAAGATCTTTGAGAGCACTTGCGGCGGGCGCGTGATTCTGTCGATTAACGAGATCGGCGGCCTTAAACACGACATTGAGGACTCCGAGCTGGCGGGCATTGTCCAGACGCTCGATGCCATGCGTCCCGACTATGAGGCCCTGGTGCATACGTTTTTGGACGACAATAGCTGCGGCGAGCGCCTGCACGGTGTAGGCGTGATCAGCAAGAAGGACGCGCTGGAGCTTTCGATGGTCGGCCCGTTCGGTCGCGCCTCGGGCGTGGACTACGACGTGCGCATGTTCGGTGACGGCGCCTATGCGGATCTGGCTGCGTTTGAGCCGATCGTGGCTACCGACGGCGACTGCTATGCCCGCTGCCAGGTGCGTTGTGCCGAGGTCACGCAGGCCATGGACATCATCAAGGAGCTTGTGGGCAAGATACCGCACGACGGAATCGGCGGTCGCACCAAGCTTACGCCGGCCGACGGCGCGCGCGGCGAAGTTGTGATTGAGCAGCCGCGTGGCGAGGCGTATTACTATGTGCGCGGCAACGGCACCAAGAACCTGGACCGTTTTCGCGTGCGCACGCCGACGTCGCAGAACCTGGCGGGTCTGACGCATGCACTGCAGGGCGTGCTCCTTGCCAACGTGCCCATGATTATCCTGACCATCGACCCCTGCATTAGCTGCACGGAAAGGTAGGCGCGGCATGAGTTTGCTGACATTTGCCAAGACGGCCTTGGGTTCTATGGTCAAGCAGCCGGTAACGGTGTGCTATCCGCAGGAGAAGCTCGCGGCGCCCGAGCGCCTGCGCGGGCATATCGTCAACGACATGGACGTGTGCATTTGCTGCGGCATGTGTGCGCGTCGCTGTCCGGCGGGCGCGCTCGCGGTCGATCGCAAGGGCGGAGCGTGGTCGATCGACCCGTATGCCTGCGTGGTGTGCGGTGAGTGCATCGAGAGCTGCCCCAAGCACTGCCTGACTATGGACACCGCCCGCACCCCAGTCGCAGCGGACAAGACTCCCACAGTAGAAACCAAGCCGGAATAGCGTTGGGATGGGGCTGGTATAGCGCTGGAATAGGGGCCGGTGGGGCAAAAATGCCCCACCGGCCCCGCGCTTAAACGCGCGGTTGGGCTGCCACGAACAAAACTATGCCGGATTACGGGGCTGGATTGCGAATCCCCAACCATACAGAAAATCGAAAAACAAAACCGCAGGTAGATAGCCTGCCGTTTTTCAAAAAAAGGCTGTATGGATGAGGACTCCGACTTTAGCCCCGTAATCCGGCATAGTTTTGAAATAGCACCATATCCGTAGCAGCCCTTGATCTCCCGTGGACAGAGGGAAACGGATCATTTTTGCCTCACGAGGGCTGCCGCGTGACCCGTCTGCCACGAAATGGGCCTATCTACTACGTTTAGGCGGCAGTCCTCGACCACGTCAAGTAATGCGAAATGAAAACCGCAGGTAGAACGCTTGCGGTTTTTCATGAAAAGCGGCTATGGTCGGGGTATCGAGTCAAACGTAGTAGATGGCCCGATTTCGTGGCGAGCGTTACCAACTGATCCCCCGGGGACGGAGGAAAACGGATCATTTTGACCTGTTGGCTCCGAGTCGCACCCGTTTTCCTGCGAAAACTTTCGTGTCTCAACTTCGGTGAGACATTTGTCTCACGCCCAAAATCAAATCTGGAACGTGTGTCACCTGCCCTAATTGTGTCTCATTTCGTAACTTTAGGCTGATGCAAGGTTTGAGACAGTGAGAAGGGAGACGCGATGAGTAAGTACACGAGGGGTCTCTTGGCGGTGATACTGGCCGTAGTGCTGGTGTTGCCAGCCGCAGCATTCGCCATGCTGCCCGAGGCCAACGCCAGGTCCAGCACGGGAATGGACGGACCGATAATGACCGGAAAGGTCGTCGACCCCGATACCAGCGGACGCTGGGAAATCTGGGCGGCAGGCCACGGCGGCAATAAGGTAACGACCCAAAACGTCGGCCGAATCTGGACCGATAAGACGGTCAAGGCAACCGGGGAAAACGAAGAGTCGGACTTTTTGACCACGCTTTCGGCGATGTCCTCGACGTCTAATTCAACCGTGACAGTCACCACGCCACTTGACATCGTGATGGTGTTGGATGCCTCCGGCTCGATGGATGATCCTATGGGTGGCGGAGATCGCACCAAGCGTATCGATGCACTGAAGAGCGCTGCGAACAGCTTTATCAATACCATCGCCAAACAAAACGAGGCTATCGAGGGCGTTGATAGGCAGCATAGGGTTGCCATTGTTAAGTTTGCGGGTGATAAGACTGATAAGGTCGGCAATGACACGTACTATCAAGGCCAATACAAGTACAACCACTCGCAGGTAATGAAGGGTTTGACCGATTGCTCCGGCGGCAACGTGAAAGCTCTTAAGGATACAGTTGCTGGAATCAAGCCAAGCGGTGCTACGCGTGCCGACTATGGTCTGGAACTGGCCGGGGATATCACTTCTGGTCGCGCAGATGCCAAGAAGATCGTTGTGTTCTTTACCGACGGCAAGCCAACGAGCTACAGCGAGTTTGATTCTGGCGTCGCCGATGCTGCCGTGACGGCTGCCAAGAACATGAAGGACAGCAAGGCCACCGTTTATACCATCGGCATCTTTAGTGGAGCGGACCCCGCTGCCGATCCCTCGAAAAAGGGGACAAGCGACGTCAACAAGTTTATGCACGCCGTGTCGAGTAATTATCCCGATGCCACGTCGTATGCGAGCGACGAGCTTGGCACACGCGCGGAAAACTCCGACTACTACAAGTCGGCGACCAATGCTGAAGAGCTCAAGAAGGTCTTCGACGACATCTCACAGGCCATCACATCGGAGCCGCCTTATCCGACCGAAATCCATAAGGGCTACGACGAGACCAAGTCCGGCTACATCACGTTTACCGACGAGCTGGGCGACTTTATGCAGGTCGACGGATTTACCGAAGTCGTCATCAACGGCATGTCGTTTACCAAGGCGAGCAAGACGGTCAACAAAGAAACCAATACCGACACCTACGAGTTTTCCGGCAAGGCAAAAGACCTGCTCATCACCGTGCAGCGTGCTGGCGATGACAATCCCCGGAAGGGCGATATCGTAACGGTTAACATTCCTGCGTCGTTGATTCCGCTGAGTCACTTTAAGACCGTAGACGGCAAGCTTTCGGTCGACAACGTTAAGCCCATTCAGGTGAAGTATGCCTCGAGCGTGAAGAGCGCCGCACTTGACAACCTGTTTACGCCCGAGAAGGTAGCAGGGCTCAAGAACTACATCGAGCATAATACGACTGTCGTTGACGGCACCAAGACCGTGAGCTTCTACGCGAACAAGTGGAGCGGTGGTGCGCTGGGTGATACGGTTGCGACCTTTGAGCCGGCCGACACCAACCGCTACTACTACTTCCAGAAGCAGACTCCCATTTACGCGGATAAGGACTGCACGCAGCCTGCAAAGAATTCGCTGGCAGATACTGGCACCTATTACTACAAGGATGAGTTTGAGGAGCGGGGCTCGAACGGCGAGGCCAAGCCCGCCACTGCTGTCATCGAGTTTGTCGGCGGCGACGCAGTGAAGTTTGACGGCGCTCTTGTTGCCGACGAGGACGGCAACCTTTCGTTTAGCGTGGGAACCGCGCGTTTGGCCTTTATCGATGAGCTCCACACTACCAAGGGCAGCGTGGGCGGCAACAGCACTGGTACCGCGACCGACGTTCTCAACCCCAAGTGGAACAACGTGTCTGCCAAGGCGACCGCGACGCATGTCAATTCCTACCTGGGCAACAACGGCAAGATCAGCTTTGCGTATGACATGACGCCGGCAATGGTGAACACCAAGGCCAGCTTTGGCCTGACCAAGGTGCTCAAGGGTCGCGACTGGACGAATGCTGACGCGTTTGAGTTTGGCCTGACATCCGAGAGCGGCGCCCCGATGCCTGCGGCTAGGACTGCGACCGTGCGCAAGGCTGACCTGGACCAGGGCAAGGCTGCCATCGACTTCGGCACGATCGAATACACCGAACCTGGCACGTACGTCTACAAGGTCAGTGAAAAGCATGCCGGGACCACGATTGACGGCATCGCCTACAGCAAGAACGTCGCGGAGATCACCGTGACGGTAGCGCCCGACAAGAAGGGTGAGCTGAGCGCTGGCGTGAAGGTGACCTCGGGCGAGACCGAGTTCAAGAACGTTTACGCCACGAATCCTGTTGAGTCCAGCGTCACCGACCAGATTACCGTGACCAAGTCTCTGACCGGGCGTGACCTTACGGCCGACGAGTTCAGCTTTGAGCTGCTCGAAATCATTGACAAGGAAGTTAAGCCTGTCGAGACCGTTAAGAACGCCGCCGACGGCAAGGTGACGTTCAGTGCCATCAAGTACACCGAGATCGGCCAGCACACCTACAAGCTGCATGAGGTTAAGGGCAACGCCGGCGGTATTGACTACGATGACGCGGTCTACACCATCGTGACGACCATCGCCGATAACGGCAAGGGCCAGCTGGTTGCCACGCACGAGCTGAAGGACGCCAAGGACGTCAAGAGCATCGAGTTCAAGAACGCCTACACCACGAATGCTACCGAGGCATCGCTTGCGGGTATCAAGAATCTGCAGGTTGACGACGCTCTGACCCCGGCTGATATCACCGGCAAGTTCACCTTTACCGTGACCGGTGAAGAGGGCGCGCCTATGCCTGCGAGCACGAGCGTGCACAACGACGTTGACGGCAAGGTCGACTTTGGCAAGATCGCCTTTACGCTCGACGACCTTAACAAGGCTCTGGGCGAGAAGCCCGAGAAGCGCGAGCACACCTTTACCTACACCGTGACCGAGTCCGGCGAAGTGGCTGGCGTGACCAACGACGCCAAGCTGTCGCGCAAGGTTTCCTTCACCGTGACTGATGACGGCAAGGGCAATCTGAGCGTATCCCGCAAGCCGGACGGCGATGTGGCATTTACGTTCACCAATACCTATAACGTGACGCCTGTCGAGACGAGCGTTACCGACCAGATCACCGCGAACAAGGTCCTGACTGGCCGCAATCTCATGGACAGCGAGTTCTCCTTCGAGCTCGTCGAGGGCGACAAGGTCGTCGCCACCGGCAAGAACGACGCCGAGGGCAAGATCACGATGGGCGCCGTGAAGTACGACAAGGCCGGCAAGCACACCTACACGCTGCGCGAGGCCAACGGCGGAACCACCAGCAAGGGCATCACCTACAGTGACGCCGAGTACACCATCGAGACCACCATCACGGACAACGGCGACGGCACCCTCAAGGCCGAGCATGTCCTGAAGGACGCCAAGACCGCAACCTTCAAGAACACTTACAGCGTGACCCCGACCGATGCAGACCTCGACTTTGACCTGAGCAAGGCCATCGACGGTCGCGAGTGGACGGATGGGGACGAGTTCGGCTTTACCATTACCGCCCCCGATGGCGCTCCGCTACCCGATCCTGCAACCGTAACCGTGAGCAAGCACGATGCGAAGGACGGCATTGCCGCCATCAAGTTCGGCAAGATTCGCTACACGGCTGCCGGAACCTACAAGTACGAGATCCGCGAGAACGCGGGTAATACGGTCGGCATGACGTATGACTCCCACGTCGCGACCGCCGAAGTAACCGTGACCGAGGACGGCGAGGGCAAGCTGACCGCCAATGTCACCAAGAAGGAAAACGGACGCTTTACCAACACGTACCGCACTGAGCTTAACTACACCGCGGCCGGCGGTCTGTGGCTCAGCAAGTATCTGGACGGCCGCCCCATGACCGAGGGCCAGTTCACGTTTACCGTGACGCCTGCCGACGAGGCCTCGGCCAACGCGCTTGGCCTGCTGCCCGGAGCCAACAACTTCAAGTCCCCTGCGACGGCAGAGGCAACGGTCGGACTGATCGACATTCTGGCTGGTCATGAGGTTAAATTTACGCAGGCTGACGCCGGCAAGACCTTCAAGTACACCGTGGCCGAAAAGAACGACGGCCAGCCCGGTTACACCTACGATGACGCCGTACGCACGGTGACGATCGCCATCGCCGACGACACCGCCGGTACGCTCACTGCTACGACGACCGTTTCCGGTGGTCCCGAGGGCACGCATGAGACGGTCCACAAGAGTGGCGAGAACAAGGTCGAGAAAGCCCTGGTGCCGTTCCACAACAGTTACAGCGCTACGACCAACACGCCTGGTGGCACCGCTGCTCAGGTCGTTGCCACCAAGACTCTGACCGGCCGCCCGATGGCCGACGGCGAGTTCTGGTTCGGCATCGCCTATCAGGGTGAGCTTGTGGCATACGAAAACCTCAAGCCCAATATCGGCGGGCACGTGAGCTTTGATACGCTGCACTACGACACCAAGATGCTTGCTAATCTTGAGGCTGCTGGGCTTGCTTATCGTACCGATAAGGACGGCAAGCTTGCCTGGACCATTAACTACACGGCCTACGAAGATTTATTCGGGCTGCCGAATGGCGTTTCCGCTACAACGTGGAGCTTTGGCTTTAAGGTTATCGTCGTCGACAACGGTGACGGTACCCTGACGGCAACGGTCGACTACGGCGGCGTCGAGCCCTTGTTCGAGACGAAGCCGTCGATGCCGCGCTCACCGGCACTAAGAAGCTCCAAGCTGCCGAGGGCCTGACCCCGGCTGACATCACGGGCAAGTTCACCTTTACCGTGACCGCCGACGAGGCTGGTGCCCCGATGCCCGAGCGCACGACCGCAACCAACGACGCGGCTGGCAACGTGGGCTTTGGCAAGATCCACTTTACGCTCGAGGACCTCAACCGCGCTCTGGGCGTGACGACCGATGCTTCTGACGACGCATCGAGCGACGCCGAAGCCAACACCGGTGAGGCCGAGGTTGACGCCGACGCTGCCGAGACCGATGAGTCCAACGACGAGTCCGATCCCGCAACCCCCACCGCTCCGCGCTCGCACACCTTTACCTATACGGTGACCGAGTCCGGTAGCGTCCCTGGCGTGACCAACGACCCCAACGCCACGCGCAAGGTTTCCTACACCGTGACTGACGACGGCGCCGGACATCTGAGTGTCGTGCGCAACGGCGACGACGGTGCGGACTTCACGTTCACCAACACCTACGTCGTGGCGCCCACCGACTCTTCCGTGACCGATCAGGTCAAGACGGTTAAGCGTCTGACCGGACGTGACCTTGCAACCGGCGAGTTCACGTTTGAACTGCTCGAGGACGGCGTGGTTGTCGCCAGCGGCACCAACGACGCCAACGGCAACGTTACGCTGAGCCCGATCCACTACGAGGCGCCCGGTACGCACACGTACACGCTGCGCGAGGCTCGCCCGAACGCGCTTAGCCTGTACAAGGGTGTCACCTATGACGGCACGACCTACACCGTCGTGACCACCGTCTCCGACAACGGCGACGGTACGCTGGCCGCGACGCACAAGCTCGAGGGAACTACCGAGTCGGCTGGCTTTACCAACAAGTATCACGCCATGCCCACGCAGGTTTCCATCGGCGCCATTAAGGTGCTCGAGGAACGTGAGCTCAAGAAGGACGAGTTTAGCTTTAAGCTCGTTGGCGAGGACATCGAGTCCACCGTCACCAACGATGCCGACGGTAAGATCAACTTCGACAAGTTTGAGTACGACGAGCCCGGTACGTACGTCTATACCATCAGCGAGGTCAAGGGCGACGAGGCCGGTATGACCTACGACAAGTCCGTCTTTACCGCGACCGTCAACGTGGTCGATGACGGCGAGGGCAACCTCAAGGCGAACGTCGCCTTTACCAAGGGTGACAAGAGCGTTGAGGGTATCGTGTTCAACAACACGTACAAGAAGCCCGAGACGCCCGTGCCGACGCCCGACCCCGGCACGCCCAAGACCGTGACGAATATCGTCAAGACGGTCAAGGGTTTCCTGCCCACCACGGGTGACCAGCAGGCCGCCGCACTGCTCATGGTATTTGTTATCGTCATGGCCGGCGTCGGAGCCCTGGTCTGGGGTATCCGTAAGCGCTAGGCACGTCGACAGCGCCCGGGGCCAAAAGGCCCCGGGCGGCCGGCGGGGAGCCAGAACATAGCCCCACCCCCAGCCCCAGCCGCCACGGAGGTATCTCCCTCCTCCGTGGCGGCGCTTTTGTGCGTAGGCAAGAAGGGTTCGCCACGAAACCGGCCCATCTACTACGTTTAGTCCCTTACCCCCAACCATGCTAAAAAACGCGAAAACAAAACCGCAGGTAGTACGCCTGCGGTTTTGTTCAAAATGAAGGTATGGTCAGGGGTACCGAGTCAAACGTAGTAGATGGGCCGGTTTCGTGGCGGGCACCGTCAAATGATCCCCCGGGGACTGAGGGAAACGGGTCATTTTGGTTCCACGAGGCTTGCGGAGGCGCTCGTACAGGGCCGTCCGAAAAAACTATGCCGGTTTACGGGGCCGGATTCCGAATCCCCAACCATGCCGATATCTGTGAAAATAAAACCGCAGGTAGACGAGCTGTCATTTTGCAGAAAACGCGGGTATGGATGGGGGTCCTGAGTTTAGCCCCGTAAACCGGCATAGTTTTGAAATGGCATTAAATCGGTTACAGTCATTTTGCTATGCCGGGGCGGTTGGCCGTTGGGAAATTACCCTCGCAGGTAGGCGATGGCGATTTGGGTGCGGTTACGTAGTCCCATTTTGGCGAGGATTGAGCTGATGTGGTTGCGCACCGTGCCTTCTCCCATATAAGCCGTGGCGGCAATCTCCTTGTTATCGAGGCCGCGGGCGATGAGCTCGGCGACTTCGAACTCGCGGTCGGTCAGGCTGGCAAAGGCGGCGGGCTGGCGAGGCGTGTCCGCCTTGTTACCCATCCCGCCAAAGTCAACATCCTCGATCGCCTTGCCTTCGAGCACGCGTTTGCCGTCCATGACCTGCGACAACGCTGGCGGAATAGCGGCGACATCGGTTTTGATCAGGTAACCGCGGGCGCCCAGCTTGAGTGCCGACACAATGTATTCGTCATCCGAGAACGTCGTCAGAAACACGACGCGTGCCGCGGGGTCGTGCTCGAGGATCTCGCGGGCCGCCGAAAGCCCGTCGCGCCCCGGCATCTGAATGTCGAGCAGCGCGATGTCGGGCGCATGCTCGGTGTAGAGTGCCACCGCGTCGTTGCCGTCGGCGCCGGTTCCCACCACTTCGATCTGTGGCTGGGCGCCCAGGATTATCTTGAGCGAATCGACCACCAAGCGGTCGTCGTCGACAACAATGAGCCTCATCGGGCCTCATCTCCTTGCTGTTTGGGGACGGTGGCAAACACGCGCCAGCCGCCGACGCCGGCGCGCGGGCCGGCGGTGAAGGTGCCGCCAAGCGCCTCAACACGCTCGCGCATGGAGCCGAGCCCCATGCCTTCTGCGACGTTGCTGCTGCTCGCCGGGGTCGCGTCCGCGCCATCATCGGTAACGATGAGCTGGTAAAACGACGGATGCTCCATGCACCGCACAGTAATGGTTTTGGCATGGGCGTGGCGCATGGCGTTGGAAAGCGCCTCGCGCAGCACCGCCGTAAAGCAGTTGGCGACGTTGGCGGGCGCATGCTCGGCCAAAACCTCAAGCTCAACCTGCGGACCGCTGTCCGAGCGTGCGCCTTCAACGATGCGTTCGAGCCGCACGGAGAGGTTGGTCGCATTGTCGTTGAGCGCGTGGACGCTGGTGCGCACAAGCTGGAGCGCCTCGTCAACCGTGCGTTTGACGTCGGCGAAATCGGCGGCGATGCCGGGCTCGTCGGCGTGGACTACGCGTAGAGCCTCGGTCTGCAGCGAGGCTCGCGTGAGCTGGTGTCCGACGTTATCGTGGATCTCGCGCGCGATGCGGGCGCGTTCGGCGAGTGTTGCGAGCTCGACTTCGTAGTCCTGGCGGTCGGCGAGGTCGCGGTTGCGTGCCTCGAGTGCCAGGGCGCGTTCTTGCAGCTTGTCGCGGGTGCGACGCATGCGTTCCTGTTCGCGCCCCAGCTGCGCGGTGCGCAGCGACAGCAACGTGGCGGCGACCGAAAGGATGGCGGTTAGCAGCAGCGTTCGGGTGGTGAGCACGCCGCCACGAAGGTCCGCGACAAGCGCGCAGACAAACACGGCGCCAATCGCCAGTGCGGGCCAGATTCGTTCATGGCGCACGCGTCGCGCGATGTCATAGAAGGCAAGGGGTGCAAACGGCACAAACGGCGGCACGAAGACGGCCGCGATGATGTAAGCGTAGCTCGCGGCCTCGCTTGCGCGTCGCGTGCGTTCCTCCTGTGCGACTTCGGCCAGTGAGGTGGCAATAACGCCAAGGCAAAACGCCGCGACCAGGCGAGCATCCACAGCAAGACCCACGGCGGCCGCAATGCAGCACGCCAGCACGATCGATTTGTCGAAAAGCCTGTTCATACGGGTATTGTACGCGAAGCTGCGTGTGGTGGAGGGGCCGCCTGCGCAACCGTGACATTCCTCCCGTGCGGCAGAGCGGGGGCGTCGGCGGGCCGTACGACCAAGACCTCCACACTCGTGACAAAGCTCACTGGTGCGTGCCGCCCGCTCCTGCGATGATGCAATCGTACCGGGCCGCAAGCAACAGAAGGGCCGCCTCATGACAGACATCGTCCACGTCGAAAACCTCGTCAAGCGCTACGATGACCTTATTGCGCTCGACCACTTTAACCTGAGCATCGCCCCCGGCGAGATCTTTGGCCTGCTGGGCCCCAACGGCTCGGGCAAAACCACGTCCATCAACTGTATCTTGCAGCTGCTTGCCTACGACAAGGGCACCATTGAGCTGTTCGGCGAACCCATGACGCCCGCTCGCTACGACCTCAAGCGCCGCATCGGCGTGGTTCCGCAGCAGGTAGCGGTGTTCGACGAGCTCACGGTGCGCGAGAACATCGACTATTTCTGCAGCCTTTACGTCAGCGACCGCAAGCGCCGCCGTGCGCTGGTAGACGAGGCGATCGACTTTGTCGGGCTGGGCGACTTTGCCAAGTTCCGCCCCGGCAAGCTCTCGGGCGGCCTGGCGCGTCGCCTCAACATCGCCTGCGGCATCGCGCACAAGCCCGAGCTCATCTTCTTTGACGAGCCCACGGTGGCGGTCGACCCGCAGAGTCGCAACGCCATCCTGGAGGGCATCTGCCGTCTGCGCGACGAGGGCGCCACGGTGGTGTATACCAGCCATTATATGGAGGAAGTCGAGCAGATCTGCAGCCGCATCATGATCATGGACGGCGGGCGCGTGCTGGCGCAGGGCACCAACGACGAACTCAAGCGCATGATTCAGATGGGCGAGAAGATCGTGATCGAGGTCGGCGAGGTGCCGAGTGCGGCGCTCGGTGCCGTCGCGAGCCTGCCGCATGTCCTGGACCTGTCGGCGACGGCGGGCCAGCTCACGTTTTCGTGCGAGGCGAGCCCGCATAACCTGACGGACATTCTCGATGCGCTGCGCTCGCATGACGTGGCGCTCGGCCGCATTTATTCCGAACCGCCGACCCTCAACGACGTGTTCCTCGAGATCACCGGCCGCGAGCTGCGCGACTAGGGGGCGGTCATGTTCAACACCATCATCACTACGGTCAAGACACTGCTGCGCCGGCCGAGCACGTGGGTCTGGGGCGCTCTCTTTCCCATCGCGCTTTCCACGATGTTCATGTTTATGTTTGCGAACCTCAGCTCCGACGGCAAGATCGACCCCGTGCCGGTGGCCGTCGTAGCGGATGAGGTCTGGGACGCCTCGACCTTTAAGGGCGTGGCGACGTCGCTTGCCAAGGAAGGCGACGATCAGCTGCTCGAGATCCACGAGCTCGACGACGCAGCCGATGCGAACCGTGCGCTTAAGGCCGGCGAGGTTGCGGGCATCTATACGGTCGACGACGCAGGCGTACCCAAGCTCACACTGCTATCGAGCTACGACAGCTCGCGCGCATCATCGGTGCTCACCGATCGCAGCATCCTGGAGACGGTGGCAAGCTCGTATACACAAAATGCCGAGCTCATGTCCCAGATTGCCCAGGACAACCCGGCGGCGCTCGCCGACCAAGAGGCGGTTGCGCGCGCCCTGTCGCTCGAGGGCGGCACCCGCCGCGTAAGCCTGACGCGCACCACGCCCGACGGCACGACCATTTACTACTACGCGCTCTTTGGCCTGGTCGCGATGATGTCTGCCGAGTTTGCCGCTTTGAGCGTCGTCGACCTGCAGCCCAATCTGTCGGGCCTTGGCGCGCGCCGCTGCGTGGGTGGCCTTTCCAAGACGGCGTCGCTAGCCGGCATCTTTGTCGGCTCGTGGCTGGTTTCCTTTGCCTCGATGGCGGTTGCGATTGGCTACGTGCGCCTAGTCGTTGGCGTCGACTTTGGCGGGCGCGAGGGGCTGTGCCTGCTGGGCGGTGCTGCATCCGCGCTAGCCGCCACGGGCCTGGGGCTCTTTGTGGGCACGCTTCCCGTTAAGGGTGGCAAGGCGTCCAAGTCGGGCATCCTCACGGGCTTTGCCACCACGTGCGCCCTGTTCGCCGGCCTCTACGGCGAGCCGGCGATGGCGCTTGCCGACGACGTCGCCCGCGCCTGCCCGGCCGAGTGCTGGCTCAACCCCGTCAAGCTCATCTGCGACATGTTCAATCGCCTGTATTTCTTTGAGGACCTGGGGCCGTTTGCCGTTCGCGCTGGCGCGCTGGTCCTTATGGCGCTGGTGTTTGTCGCCGCCGCTACGCTGATCTTTGGAAGGAGCCGCTATGAGCACCTTTAAGACCGCGCTTCGCATGGCGCTGGCGCACCCGTTCTACCTGCTCATCTATACGGTGTTCATCTCGCTCATGGGCGTATTCATCGCGGCCTCGGTGAGCTGGAACTCGTCGCAGCTTACCGAGTACAAGCCCTACGACACCAACGTGATTGTGGTCGACCGCGACAATAGCGACCTTTCGCGGGCGCTTACCAAGCATCTGAGCTCACGCTTTGACCTGGTCACGGGCGTTGGTGACGACACGTACGACCTTGCGGATGCGCTCTCCAAGAGCAATAGCGCCAAGGGCAGCGCCGACTGCGTGTTTTTTATCCCGGAGGGGTTTGAGGACGACCTGATCGCGGCTGCCCGTACGGGGGAGGACCTGCCCAAGCTCGATGTGACCTACGGTGCCGGCACCATGGCGGCGGCGCTTTCGTCTGCCGAGGCTTCGCGCTGGATCTCGCTCGCGGGCGCTGCAGCCGCACTTGAGCCCACTGCCTCCAACGGCGACGTTGCCAAGGCCGCCGAACATGCCGCTGCAAAGCGCGCGGAGGTCCAGATCGAGCGGGTCAAGGTCGACTCGGCTGCTGCCGCCACGCTCGAGTCGTACTTCAACTTTGGCGCGTACGCGATTATCTCGTCGGTCATCGTATCGGTGGGGTTGGTGTTCTCGGGCATGAACGAGCCCGAGCGCGTGCGTCGTATGGATGCCGGCCCAATCTCCGAGCGCCAACGTTCGCTTGCCGTGTTTGCCGCCGCCGCCGTGCTCACCGTCTGCATCTGGTTTGTGTCGAGCATGATGGGCGTCGTGGGCTTTGCCGGCGCGGTCGCCGAGGTCGGCGTGGGCCGTGTGTGCCTGGCACTGGCGGCGACGTTTGCCCTGGCGTGCACGCCGCTGGCCGTTGGCTTTGCCCTTTCGGGCCTGGGTGCGCGCGAGGAGCTGCTCAATGGCGTGGGCAACCTGCTCGGCATGCTCATGACGTTTTTGGGCGGCGCTTGGATGCCGCTGTCGCTGATGGGCCCGGCCGTGCAGACCGTGGCGCACTTTGTGCCGACATATTGGGTGAACGACGCGATCGGCAAGGCGCTCGCGTCGGACCTGACGTCTGCCATGTTGGGCGACATCGCCTGCGACCTGGGCGTCACCGTGCTCTTTGCCGTGGCCATCGCCGCCGCAGGCCTGGCCCTCTCACGCACCAAATCCCGCGCCTAGTCACCTAGTCATCGGGTACTCATTGGGGACAGACTTAAACGACCAAGAGTGGTCATTGGGGACAGACTTAAACGACTAGTCATTGGGGACAGTCTTTGCCGATCGGCTGTTTTGCCGGCTGGGTTGGCAAAGACTGTCCCCAACTGCCGGTAGGAAAGGAACGTCCCCAACTGCCGGGTGGCGAAAGAGTGTCCCTAACAGCTAGTCATTTAAGAACGTCCCCAATGACTAGTCTGAAATAAAATCCAGGCCTCGCTCCAAAATAGTTCGCCATGGTTTACTATTACGCTCATAAAGTAGTACGAGGCTAACAACGGGGGATACCATGGCAACGCAGGAAGCCTATGTCCAGGTTAAGGATCTCAAAAAGCACTACGGCGACGGTGATGCGCGCCTGACGGTGCTCGACGGCATCGACACGTCCATCAATCGCGGCGAGATCTGCGTCATGCTGGGGCCCTCGGGCTCGGGCAAGTCCACGTTTCTTAACCTGATCGGTGGCCTGGAGGATGCCGACGCCGGCTCCATCATGGTGGACGGCTGCGACCTCACGGTGCTCAAGCCCGCCGACCTGGGTGAGTACCGCCGCCGCGAGCTGGGCTTTGTCTTTCAGTTCTACAACCTGGTGCCCGACCTCACCATCAAGGAAAACATCGAGGTCACGGCGCACCTGTCCAAAAACCCGCTCAATGTCGACGACCTGCTGCGTTCGCTGGGCCTCTACGAGCACCGCAACAAGTTCCCGCGTCAGGTTTCGGGCGGCCAACAGCAGCGCTGCGCCATCGGCCGTGCGCTCGTCAAGAACCCGGGTCTGTTGCTGTGCGACGAGCCCACGGGCGCGCTCGACTACAAGACGTCCAAGGAAATCCTGCAGCTCATGGAGGATGTCAATCACGAGTACGGCTGCACCATCATCATCGTCACGCACAACGCCGCCATCGCCCGCATGGCCAACCGCGTGCTGCGCCTGCGCGACGGACGCATCGTCGAGGATGAGCTCAACGAGTCGCCCGTCGCGGCCGCCGAGCTCGATTGGTAGGCGGCGCCATGACACCTCTCGCAAAACGTCTCCCGCGCGAGCTGCGCCGCAATATCGGCAAGTACCTGGGCATCTTTCTTCTTATGTGCGGAAGCATCGCCCTCACCTCGGGCTTTTTGCTCGCGGCCCACTCCATCGGTTGCCTTATCGACGACATGCGCGATGCGTACACGATCGAGGACGGCCGCGTGACCACCTCCTTCGAGGCCACCAAAGACCAGCTCAAGGCTGCCGAGGACGCGGCCGGCGATGTCGGCGGCGTCACGCTCTACAAGAATTTCTCCATCGACGCCATCATCAAAAAGACCGCCGGCGACGACGGCACCAAGCGCACGCTGCGCACCTATGCGCACCGCACCAAGGTCGATATCGCGTCCTACTGTGAGGGCAGGGAACCCAAGGCGGACGATGAGGTGGCAATCGACCGTGTCTTCGCCACCAACAACGACCTCGCCGTGGGCGATAAGGTCGAGCTTGAGGGCCGCACCTACACCATCTGCGGCATCATGACCCAGCCCGATAGCCAGGCGCTGTTCCTCAACAATTCGGACTTTACGGTGAACACCATCACCTATGGTGTTGCCGAGGTCACCGACGCCGGCTTTGCCGCGCTCGAGGATGCCGGCGGCGCGCCTGACTACACCTACTCCTTCACCTTTGCCGATCGCGATCTCTCCACTGCAGACCGCATCGATGCCGAGCAGGATATGGTCGAGGCGCTGACCGATGCCGATGCGTGCGTCGACGACCTGATCGATGCCGATTCCAACCAGGGCATTGGCTACGCGCGCGACGACGTAGACGGCGACTCCATGATGTGGATGACGCTGCTCGACATCATCATCGTGATCATGGCGTTCGTCTTTGTGGTCCTTACCGACGCCACCATCGAGGAGGAGAGCGCCATCATCGGCACGCTGCTTGCCAGCGGCTATCGTCGACGCGAGATCGTGCTGCACTACCTTGCGCTTCCCGCCATCGCGGGCGTGGTCGCGGCGCTTTTGGGCACTGCGCTCGGCGTCGTGTTCTTTACCGAGCCCATGCGCAGCCTCTATTACGACTCGTACAGCCTGCCGCCCTTCCAGGTGTACTGGAGCTGGGAGATCTTTGTGAAGTGCGCCGTGGTTCCCGCCGCCGCGCTCATTCTCATCACGCTGGTGGGCCTGCTTCGCAAAATGGGCAAGACGCCGTTGCAGTTTCTTCGCCACGAGGCGAGCGGCAAGTCTGGCACCAAGCGCGGCCTGCGGCTGCCGGAGCGAATGGGCTTTGTCTCGCGCTTCCGCCTGCGTATCTTCCTGCGCAACCTGGGCAACTTCGCCACGCTCTTCGTGGGCATTGCGTTTGCCTCGCTGCTGCTGCTCTTTGGCCTGGCGATTCTGCCCACGATGACGCACTACGCCGACAACCTCGAGACAAGCCTGGTCGCCGAGCACCAGTACACGCTCAAGGCTCCGCTGGAGCTCGAGGGCACCGCCGAGGAGCGCGAACAGTGGTCGGCACTCGAGCGCTTGCAGTCGGTTGACGGCGCACTGCTTTCTGCCGCCCAAGATGCCGATGACGAGCTTGACGACGCGGCCGATGCGGCGCAGGCGGCAGCCGATGCCGCGACCGCATCTCCGTCTGCCGAGAGCCTGGCCGCAGCGCAGGACGCGCTCGCCAAGGTCCAGGACAAGAAGGATGCGCTTTATGCGCGCCTCGATGACCTTGCCGATGCTCTCGGCTGCGACCGCGATGAGGCTATCGACCTGATCGGCAAGGCCTCTAAGATTGACACCGACAACGACGATATCCACCCGGTCAATACGACCGATAACGGCGCGGGCGCAATCGCACAGGCTGAGAAATACGCCGTCTACCAGCTGCAATACGACCGCGGTGGCGGAAATGGCGAGGAGACGATTTCCATCTACGGCATCTCGCCCGATTCGCGCTACTGGAAAGGGCTGGACGTCGGCAACGGACGCGTTGTCTTTGGCGGTGGCTTGCTCGACAAGTTTGGCTGGAGCGAGGGCCAGAAGGTCACGCTCAGCGACAAGTACGAGGGTGAGTATTATTCCCTTGAGTACGCGGGCAAGGACTGTGCCTGGGGCTCCAAGTCGGACATGAATATCTATATGAGTATCGACGACTTTAATGAGCTGTTCGACAACGACGCCGCCTACTTTAACGGCTATGTGAGCAACGAGAAGCTCGACCTCGATGCTCGTTACTTTGCCGGCGACACCACGCCCGACGACATGCGCGCCGTGGGCGACCAATTCATCGGCATGATGAGCAAAATGATCGGAATGATGGTTGGGCTTGCGGTGTTCATCTTCTTGCTGTTTATGTACCTGCTGACCAAGGCTGTGATCGACCACAGCGCCCGTTCGATCAGCTACATGAAAGTCTTTGGCTATCGCGATAGCGAGATTTCGCATCTGTACATCCGCTCGATCACGTTGTGCGTTGCGGCGTCACTCGTGCTGAGCCTGCCGGTCATTATTGGCTCGCTCACGGCCATCTTCCGCTCGATGCTGCTCGCCTATAACGGCAATATCGAGATCTACGTGCCCGCTTGGTCCATGGCGGCGTGCGCAGGAATCGGCTTTGCGACCTACCTGGTCGTGGCACTGCTGCACACGCGCTCCATCAAGCGCGTCAGCTTGGCCGAAGCCCTCAAAGTGCAGGAGTAGCCATCGGGGACAGTCCTTGCCATTCGTCGGCTCGCCTGCCGGCTGGCAAGGACTGTCCCTAACTGCCGGGCGGCGAAAGAGTGTCCCTTGCGACTGGTCATTTAAGAACGTCCCCAATGACTAGGTTCCGTACTTGACTTTAACTCTGCTTTAACTGGTACCATCCTCTATGTCTGTAACGCCATATAGACCGAGGGGATAGATCTATGACCGCAACTGCACCCGCAGCACCCGCTAAGGTGTACTTCACCAACCTGCGCACGCATGCTCGCGAGAGCCAGCTCGACAAGCTCAAGCGCCTCATCCGTCACGCCGGAATTGAGCAGATCGACTTTGAGAACAAGTTCGTCGCTATCAAGATTCACTTTGGCGAGCTGGGCAACCTGAGCTTTTTGCGTCCCAACTACGCCCGCGCCGTCGCGGATGTCGTGAAGGAGCTGGGTGGCAAGCCCTTCCTCACCGACTGCAACACGCTCTATGTGGGTAGCCGCAAAAACGCGCTCGAGCACATTGATACCGCCTACCAGAACGGCTTTACCCCGTATGCCACGGGTTGCCAGATCATCATCGCCGACGGCCTCAAGGGTACCGACGAGGCACTCGTCCCGGTCGAGGACGGCGAGTACGTACACGAGGCCAAGATTGGTCAGGCGCTCATGGACGCCGATATCGTGATCAGCCTCACCCACTTTAAGGGCCATGAGCAGGCCGGTTTTGGCGGCGCCATGAAGAACCTGGGCATGGGAGGCGGCAGCCGTGCCGGCAAGATGGAGCAGCATGCCGCCGGCAAGCCGAACGTCGCGACCGAGCACTGCGTTGGCTGCCATGCCTGCGAAAAGATCTGCGCGCACAACGCTATCTCGTTCGACGGCACCCGCGAGCGCGAGCTTGCCAGCGGCGCCACTCGCACGGTGCACGTGGCTGCCATCGACCACGATCGCTGCGTGGGCTGCGGACGCTGCATTGCGGCATGCAACCAGGACTGCATCAAGCCCGGTTATGAGGCCGCGGCCGACGTGCTCAACTGCAAGATCGCCGAGTACACCAAGGCCGTTGTCCAGGATCGTCCCAGCTTCCACATTTCGCTGGCTATGGATATCAGCCCCAACTGCGACTGCCATCCCGAAAACGATACGCCTATCGTCAGCGACATCGGCATGTTCGCGAGCTTCGACCCGGTCGCCATCGACCAGGCCTGCGCCGACGCCGTCATGGCGTCCGAGCCGCTGCCCAACACCGAGCTCACCGATAGCGCGGCCAAGATGGAGCACAACCACGAGCATCTGGAGGGCGAGCAGGCCAAGGATCCCTTCTGCATCACGCATCCCGACACCGACTGGCGCGTGTGCATCGCGCACGCCGAGAAGATCGGCCTGGGCACGAGCAAGTACGAGCTCATCGAGGTCAAGTAGCACCTAGCTATTGGACAAAATAAGCGCCTTTGTAGCGTAAGTTGAGCAAAAGCCGCCCACGAGCACAACGCTCGCGGGCGGCTTTTCAGAAGTGTGGTGAAAAATCGAATACCGCCGACCACAAACCGATTTTTGGCAACAAAACCCCAGACGTTGCTTTTTGCCTAAAAATACTCGTCGAGGAAGTCGTCGACCGTGTTCCAGTAGAGTTCGGGGTCGACCTGCGCGCTCTTGGCGTGGGTGGCGCCATGGACGGTGAGCTTTTGCTTGACCTTGCTGGCGCACGCGTCGTAGTTTTGGTCGAGCATGCTGTACGGCACAAAGGTGTCTTGGTCACCGTGGATAAACAGCATGGGAACCGTCGCGCGCTTGAGCTGTTCCACGCTGCTCGCCTTATGAAAGTCGTAGCCCGCGCGCACGTTGCACACCAAGTTTGCTACATCGAGCAAGGGAAAGCTGGGCAGGCCGAACACGTCCTTGAGCTGCAGAGAAAACTCGTCCCAAACACTCGTATAACCGCAGTCCTCGATAATGCATTTCACGTTTGCGGGCAGAGACTCCCCCGCGACGTTCATGGCAGTTGCCGCACCCATCGACTCGCCAAAGACCAGGATGCGCGCCTCGGGGTCAGCCTGAACGATTCGCTCGATCCATGCGACGATGTCGAGGCGCTCGGGCCAGCCCATGCCGATATAGTCGCCGCCGGAGCGCTCGTGGGCGCGGGCGGCGGGCGCGAGCACGTTCATGCCGCGGTCGTGGAATCGCTTGACGTATCGGGCCATACCGATGGGCTCGTTGGTATATCCATGCAGGCAGACGGCGTAGTCGTGCGTGCTCTCCGAAGCAGCAAAATACCAAGCGGCAAGCTCGGTTCCGTCATCTGCGGTGAGGCTGCTGCTCTCGCGATTCTCTTTAAACCACGCCCGCGCCTCGGTATCCTCGGCATCCGGCTGCTCACCTTCTTTGTCGTTCTTGCTATCCTGCATCATCTTCATGGTGTACGGCGCTTGGGGGTTCAGGGCAAAGTCAAACAAAAAGTTGCCGGCAAATCCGAGCAGCGCAACGACAACCACCAGCGCAACGATGCCGGCTATCTTGAGCTTTCGATGGGAACGTGCGTTTTGAGCCATGCGGTATTCTCCTATAAGATGTTAATACATCAACATTCAATGCAAGCGCATTATGGACGTTCGCCGTTGATGCGTCAACAAGCAAAGAATGGGTAAACAAAGGGTCACGTAAGGTGCAAATTTCGCACGCACCCAGACGCTTTGATATAGTGTTGAGAACTCTTTACGTTGGAGGATGTAACCGGCATGTCCGATTCGAGCGACAGTTCTAAGCCGCGACCCAAGATCGCGGCCGTTCCACACTACACGGTGGGCGAGGAGATCATGAACTCCGTCACCCATGGTGTCGGCTGCCTGCTGGGTATCGCGGGCCTGGTGCTCCTGATCGTATTCGCCGCCCTGCGCGGCGGAGGCCCAGCCCACATGGCCGCGGCAATTGTCTATGGCGTCAGTATTATCCTCGAATACCTAGCCTCCACGCTCTACCATGCGATTCAGCCCGCGGGCGCCAAGCGTGTGTTCCGCATCATCGACCACAGCTGCATCTACCTGCTCATAGCCGGCAGCTATACGCCGTTTTGCCTCATCACGCTTGCAAACGACGGCGGCGCCGTGCTGTTCTTTGCCGTATGGGCCATCGCCATTATCGGCATCGCCCTCGAGTGCTTTATGCGCGAGCGTCAGCCGCACTGGGTAAGCGGCCTGGTCTACCTGCTGATGGGCTGGCTCGTCGTCTTTAAGCTGCCCGAGCTCGTGGCGCTGCTGAACCCCGTCGCGCTTGCCCTGCTCGCCGTCGGCGGCGTGTGCTATACCGTGGGCGTGCCGTTCTATATCGCCAAAAACGTGCGCTATCTGCACAGTGTTTTCCACTTGTGGGTGCTCGCTGGCAGCATCTTCCAGTTCATGGCGGTGATCCTCTTCGTAATCTAGCGACCGCGCCCACGGCCCCGCTCGCGCGGGCGAACGGCGCAATTGCCGTATCCGCCATCAACGTTTTACCTTAACGTCCCGAATCTTGGAGGTTCGAGAAACTCCCGATGGACATAACCATCTCCCTTATCACCACCCTCGTTTTGACCCTCATCAACGGCTACTTCTCTATGTCCGAGATGGCGCTCACCACGGCTAAGCGCGCCGTGTTGGAGCACGATGCCGAGGAGGGCGATAAGCGCGCCGAGCGCGCCGTCCAGCTCGCTGCCGACTCCGATCAGCTGTTGGCCACCATCCAGGTCGCCATCACGCTCGTGGGCTTTGCCTCGTCCGCCGTCGCCTCGACGAGCCTGTCCGACCCGCTTGCCACGTGGCTCATGAGCTTTGGCATCGCGCCGCTTTCCGCCATCGCGCGCGGCCTGGCGCCGGTCATCATCACCGTCGCCGTCGCCTTTGTGTCCATCGTGATCGGCGAGCTCGTGCCCAAGCGCATCGGCCTCGCTAACGCCGAGGGCGTATCCAAGCAGGTTGTGGGACCGCTCTCCGTGTTCCAAAAGATCGCCCGCCCGCTCGTGTGGCTGACCGGTGCCTGCTCCGATGGCCTGGCCCGCATCCTGCGCATCAAGAGCGCCGACGACCGCCAGAACGTCTCGGAGGAAGAGATCAAGTACATGGTCTCGGAGCAGGACGACCTGCTCGACGAGGAAAAGCGCATGATCCACGAGATCTTCGACCTGGGCGACACCGTGGCTCGCGAGGTCATGGTGCCGCGCGTGGACACCACCATGTGCGAGGACGACGAGACGGTCGCCGACGTGCTGTCCACCATGCGCCAGACCGGCTTCAGCCGCATCCCCGTCTATCACGAGGACCCCGACAACGTCGCGGGCATCGCGCACATCAAGGACCTGATCCAGCCCGCGCTCGACGGCAAGGGCGACCAGCCCATCGCCGGCTATTTGCGCGACGCCGCCTTTGTGCCCGACACCAAGGACATCCTGCCGTTGCTGTCCGAGATGCAGACCTCGCACGACCAGATCGTGGTCGTCGTGGACGAGTACGGCGGCACGGCCGGCATCATCACCATTGAAGATATCGTCGAGGAGATCGTCGGCGAGATCGAGGACGAGTTCGATCCCGACAACAAGTACCTCACGCGCCTTTCGCGTCGTGAGTGGCTTGTCGATGGGCGTTTTTCGTGCGATGACGCGATTGAGCTTGGTTGGCCGCTCGAGGAAAGCGATGATTATGAGACCATCGCCGGCTGGATTCTGGAGCTTTGCGACTCGGTGCCCGACATCGGAGAGGTGTTTGAGGTCGCAGGGTACAAGTTCAAGGTACAGTCGATGCGTGGCCAGCGCATCTCGCTCATTCGCGTGATCGCTCCGGCCGAAACCGATAAGAAGGATTCCGAGTCCTCGGCAGAGAAGCCGGCGGCGTCGGGTGCGGGCTCTGCGGATCCGCACGATGGCGACGAGTAGGGCAAGGAAGAGTAGGGGAGAGTTATGGCAGGCCTGTTCAACATCCTTAAGGTCACCGTCAGCGAGGACAAGATTTGCGCGCACGTGCTGGTGAACCCCGGCATGCCGCTCATGACCTCGGAGGATATCGAGGCCACGGCGCGCGTGTACTACTTGGTGCCCGCGATTGCCAAGCATCTGTGCCTGGGCGATTCGGGCCGCGAGTTCCAGGACTGCATGGGCCAGACCGAGCTTTGCCACCTGCTGGAGCACGTGACGGTCGAGCTCATGAACGAGACCGGTCTTGCGGGCAGCATCTCGTGCGGCCGCACGCGCGTGAGCGAGCACGACGAGCGCGTCTTTGAGGTTGAGCTTTCGTGTCCCGATGACGCGTTGGCCATTGGCGCGCTGTCGTCGGCGACCTTTATGATGGACTGGGCGTACCTGCATGCCGATCAGCCGGCCCCCGACGTGGAAGGCACGGTCGCGGGCCTGCGTAACCTGGTGCTGGGCATGCGTGCCGAGGCCGAGGGCAAGGATCCGCACGAGGCCGTTGCCGCTGCGAACGGCGAAGATACTGCCGAGGACGAGGGCGCTGACGAGGGCGATGTGCCGGTTGACGCCGAGCCCGTTGCCGATGCGACCGCCGAGCCCGTTTCCACCGAGCCCCAGGGCGTCCCCAACTTTGACGACGAGCCCCAGGTGGCGATTGATACCGAGGGCGCGGTTGCCGAGAACCACGAGGCCTCCGCTGCCGTCTTTGGCGGTGCGGCGACGGTTCCGGCGGGACCTGCGCATGAGGGCGGCCTGCCGCTCGTGGACGGCGCCGGCGAGGACCCGGGTGCCACGGTGGCCATGCCGGCTATGCCTCAGGAGTAGGCCTACGCGTTTATCACCATCACGTACCTGCGCCTTTGCCGTACGCAGATGAGCGGAGCGGCAAGTGATGCGCTGCGGGTATAATGGACAGCATTCAAACGGTGGGCACCGACGTGCCCGCAGGAGAGGAATGATCATGGGTAAGACTTTCAGCTTTGTCTCCGGCGCACTTTTTGGTGCTGCTGCTGGCGCTATTATCGGCGTTGCTCTGGCCCCGCGCTCGGGCGCCGAAACCCGCGCCATGGCTGCCGATATCGCCAACGACGCCTGGGACAATATGCGCGACACCTACGAGCACGGCGCCGAGGAGGCCCGTGCTGCGGTGAATGACTTTGGCCCGATGGTCGACGCCAAGACCGACGACCTGCGCGCCAAGGTCGACCTGGCCCGCGAGCGCATGGACCAGCTGCGCGAGCAGCTCAACGACGCCATTTCGGGTGGCAACGTGACGCCTGCCGCCGACGTCGTGGTCGAGAACGCCGTCGAGGCTGATGCCGGGGCTGCGGAACCCTCGACCGAGGCATAATGCGCGCTGGGGATTTTGTCGGCGCCAAGATCTATCGCAAGCCTACCGAGGACAAGCGCACCAAAAAGGACGGCACGCCGCGCAGCCCCAAAAAGCTCGGAAAGATTCACTTTCCGGTCTTTACCCCGGGCGGTACGCGCGTGGTCGGCTTTATGGTCCGCCAGTCCGATATCGCGGGCATGATCGAGCGTCCCGACCGATTCGTAGCGCTCGACGCCATTGGTGTCTACGAGGGCGCCATTGCGGTCGATGACGTCAAGGACACGTACGATGCCGCCGCCGCCAAGCGCCTCGACATCAACCTGGACGATTGCATCATCTGGGTCGGTATGGACGTGCGCACGGAATCGGGCGACGTCGTGGGCTATTGCTCGGACGTTGAGTTCAAGCCGCGCTCGGGCATCGTGCAGGCATTCTATGTGACCGCCGGTGCTGCTTCGAGTGTTTTGGTTGGTGACACGCAGGTGCCGCCGACGATGCTGCGCGGCTACGAGAACGGCGCGATGGTCGTCTCGGACGAGGTCAAGTCGCTCGGGTATTCGGGCGGTGCGGCTGCCAAGGCCGCCGAGGCCAGCGTCGTGGTGGGCGACAAGGTCAAAAAGGGCGCCAAGGTGCTCGACGACAAGGGATCGGTCGCCGTGGACAAAGGCAGTCGCGCACTGGGCAAGCAGCTCGGCAAGACGCGCGGCATGTTCAAGGCCTTTAAGGACGAATACCAAAAGGCGAGCGGAGGCTCGTCAAAAGCTACAAAATAGCGACGTACCAAATGATGGGAGGCAAGCCGGAGACCTGTTGCTCCGGCTTGCTGTGTTTATGGGGGAGGGCACATGCGCCAAAACGGATCCAACTTAAACGGGCGTTCGGGTGCGCGTCCGACGGCGCGCCGCGACCTGGGGCAGCTGCCCAGCGGTCAGCGCCGTCGCCGCCGTAAGCCCGGCGCGATGTACCTCAACCATAGCCGCGGGTTTAGCGACCGCAGCGCGCGCATCGGCAACGGGCGCTCGCCGCGCCGACCGTCCCGTCTGCCCTATGCGCTCATTGCCGTGGGCTGTGCGCTCGTGCTGTTTATCGCTGCCGTCGTGGGCTACGTCAACCGCAGCGTGGACGTGGAACTCAACGGGCAAAAGACCGCGGTGCGCGTGGGCTCTACGCTGCAGAATCTCATCGACGACCAGGAGTTGACCGATACCTACGACGCAGGCGACCTGCTGGCCGTCGATGACAGCGTGCTCAAGCGCCATGGCGGCGAAAAGCTGTCGGTTAAGGTGGACGGCAAGCGCATAAAACAGGGCAAATGGGATAGCCGCGAACTTGAGGGCGGCGAGAAGGTGACGGTCAAGGATGGCCGTAACACCTACGAGAAGCACGAGGTTCAGGCTACGGTTATCGAGCCCAAGCTCAAGGTCGAGGGCACGGGCGCTATCGAGTATGTGCAGACATGGGGTGTCCAGGGCCGCTCCGAGGTGTGGGTTGGTGAGCAGTCGGAAAAGACGCAGGACCGCGGCGAGGTTGTGCCCGCCACCGATTGCGTCGTTGCGTGCGCCAGCGTGGCGCCCAAGGGCAACAAAAAGTACGTGGCGCTGACGTTTGACGAGGGTCCGAGCGGCGCCACCAAACAGATCTTGCAGGTGCTCAAGGAAAAGGGCGTTACCGCGACGTTCTTCCTTTCGGGCGATGCGGCCGAGGCCTCGCCTGCCACGGCCAAGGCGATTGTCGATGCCGGGTGCGAGATCGGATCCAACAGCTACAGCGACGATTCGCTCAAGGGTCAGGACCGTGAGACGGTACGCGAACAGATCACGAAAGGCACCGATGCGATTAAGTCGGCGACCGGCGTGAAGACGATGCTGCTGCGTGCTCCCTACGCTGCCTTTGACGAGCAAAACTGGATTGATGCGATGGACCTGGTCTCCGCCGTGGTCTCGTGGAATATTGACTCGGGCGACTGGCTGCTCAACGGTGCCGACGAGCAGGTCTCAACGGTGCTCGATTCGGTGACGCCGGGCAATATCGTGCTGCTCACCGATAGGGACGAATGCGCCGAGCAGACGCTCGAGGCGCTGCCGCAGATCATCGACGGCCTTGTCGCCGACGGCTACAAGATCGTGACGCTCAGCGACCTGGTCAAGACGGACACGTCGCTGAGCAAAAAGCTCACCTCGCTGACGAAGGTCACCATGCCCAAGGACGCCGTGTTCCCCCAACTTGCCGAGGACGATGACACCACAGAGTAGTCATTGGGTAGTCGTTTAAGAACGTCCCCAATGGCTATGTCACGGATACGTCAGCGTTTGGTATGCCTGCAATGTGCAGCGCATAAATTCGATGCCGCAGGGCGATGCTGATGCTATAGTTACTGCGGTTAATGAGGGTCAAGAGAAAGGTTACAGGTGAAATCCAAACCTCGACCATACAGTCGATGACCCCATGCAGGTGCTTTTTGCGCATGCACGGGGTGTAAGCGTCGAGCGGCGTGCCGCCCGCGCATGCGTATACATATCCAGAAGCCCCCGGACGCCGCACGCGCGGCCGCGTCCGGAGGAATAATGATGGGGAGCACCATTGAATTATCTGAGTGAGATGCTCAAATTGCCAGTCTTGGACGTCGACGGCGAAAAGCTCGGCGTGGTCAACGATTTTGGCATTGCAACCGGCGAAGTTTTTCCGCACGTGACGTCGCTCGCGTTCCGCGGTCCCGGCAAGACGCCGTTCATGATCAGCTGGCGCAAATGGGTCGACCGCATCGACGAGACGGGCGTGTATCTCAATACGTCTGCCACCAATATTCGCTTCTCGTACCTGCAGCCGACCGAGCTCCTGCTGGCGCGCGACGTTCTCAATAAGCAGATCGTCGACACGCAGGGCATGAAGGTCGTGCGCGTCAACGACATCAAGTTTTCCATGTCGGGCGAAAATCAGCTGCGCCTGCTGGGTGCCGAGGTCGGCGCCCGCGGTCTGCTGCGTGCAATCAGCCCCGCGCTCGAGCACGTCGTCGAGGGCTTTATGAAGCACCTGGGCAAGCCGCTCAGCGAGGACATTATCGCCTGGTCCTACATGGACCTGCTCGACCGCTCGACCAAGAACATTCAACTCTCGGTGTCGCACAAGACGCTCGGCGAGCTGCACCCTGCCGACATCGCCGACATTATCGAGCAGCTCGACCCGCGCTTGCGTGCGCAGGTGTTTGCGCAGCTCGATACTGCCCAGGCCGCCGAGGCCATCTCGGAGTTCGATGACGACGAGCTTATGACCGAGATGCTCGAGGGCCTGTCCGACACCGACGCATCGTCGATGCTGGCCATGATGGACCCGGACGACGCTGCCGACCTGATCGACGAGCTTGATTACGAGAAGGCCGAGAAACTCCTGCGCCTGATGGGCGTCAAGGAGGAGAAGGCGATTCGTAACCTGCTGGGGTATGAGGACAACACCGCCGGCCGCATCATGACCTCGGAGTTTGTCTCCCTGCCCGCTACGGCAACGGTCGGTGACGCCATCGAGGCGATTCGCGAGCTCGACGAGGACTTCGAGAGCGTCTATTACGTCTATACCGAGGATCCGAGTGGCATGCTGACCGGCGTGCTTTCGCTGCGCACGCTGATCGTAGCCGACCGCGACGCCACGCTGGGTCAGTTGGCCTATCGCGACCTGGTCTATGTGTCGCCCGACGAGGACCAGGAAGACGTGACGGACGAGATGACCAAGTACGACCTGGTTGCCATCCCTGTCTGCGACGAGAACCGTCATATCCTTGGTATCGTGACCTTCGACGACGCCATGGACGTTATCGCCGAGGAGCATCAGGAGGACCTGCAGATCGCCGGTGTCGGCTCGGGCGATAGCGCGTCGGACGACTCGACGAACGTGCTCAGCTGGTTCGTGCATCGCCAGTACTGGGTTGTTGTATGGGGCATCGCGTCGTGCATCATGGCGACCGTGCTGGGAACGGCGCTCGGCTCCGCGCATCTGGTGGTGTTCCCCATGTGCGCCATGCCGCTCGTGCTGCTGGCGGCCTCGCGCATGGTGTCGTTCGTCAAGAACTACTTCCTGGAGTATGACGGTCACGACGACGAGCCCAAGCCGTATCTGGGATTCTTCTTCCAGAGCACGGGCATGGGCCTGATTCTGTCACTCGTGACCTACCTGTGCGCCCAGCTGGTGCGCACCGCTGCATTCCCCGATGCCTCTATGTTTGAGGAGCAGCTCTTTACCGGCTGCTTTAACATTGCCGCCATCATTTGCCTGGTTGGCAACATGAGTGCTGTGATTTACCTGATGGTGCTGTTCTGGCGTGACGAGCATGACCTCAACACGTCGGGCACCGCCATGAACGTTATTGCCGTCATGATCTCGTGTGTGGCGTATTGCATCGCCGCGGTGCTGCTCGCCATGTCAGTCATGGGCTAGGTGGTCGCGTGCAAAATACCAAGCAAAAGTCGGGCACCAAGCAAAAGCTGACCATCGCGGCCATCTTTGGCGCTATGGGTCCCGGTCTGCTGGCGGCGCTTTCGGGCAATGACGCCGGCGGCATTGCAACGTATTCCAGTGCGGGTGCCAGCTATGGCTACAAGATGCTCTGGATGCTTCCCGTCATGACTGTGCTGCTCATCGTGACGCAGGAGACCGCGGCGCGTTGCGGCTGCGTGACGGGCAAGGGCCTGGCATCGCTCATTCGCGAGCGCTTTGGCGTGCGCAAGAGTGTACTTGCTATGGCGGCGCTGTTGATCGCCAACACGGCTGTGACCATTTCGGAGTTTGCGGGTATTGCGAGCGGCCTTGCCCTCTTTGGCGTGCCGGCGAGCATCTCGGTGCCGTTGGTGGCGCTGCTGGTGTGGATGCTTACCATGTCGGGGAGTTTCCAGCGCATCGAGAAGATTCTGCTGCTGGTGAGCTGCGTGTTCGTGACCTACATCGTCGCCGCGTTTATGGCTGGCCCCAACTGGGGTGAGGTCGCGGTCGACCTGGTCGTGCCTAACATTCAAAATGACCCCAGCTACGTGTCGCTCGTGGTCGCAACGATCGGTACCACCATCGCGCCGTGGATGATTTTCTTGGCGCAGAACAACGTGGTCGATAAGAACGCGGGCGAGGACGACATCGTGCTGCAGCGTATTGATACCGTGAGCGGCTCGCTTGCCGCCGATGTTATTGCCGGCTTTATTATCATCACGACCGGCACGGTGTTGTTCCCGGCGGGTATTCAGATTAGCGATGCTGCCGATGCTGCCCGCGCGCTGGAGCCTATTGCGGGTCAGTGGTCTACGGTACTGTTTGCCTCGGGCCTGGTCGCGGCGAGTTTCTTGGCTGCCTGCGTGCTGCCGGGCGTTACGTCGAGCGCTATCTGCGAGGCATTTGGCTGGGAGCGCGGTGCCGACCGCAGCTGGGACGAGGCCCCGGTCTATCGCGGCATCATTACGGCCATCATCGGTATCTCTGCCGTGCTGGTGCTTATGCCCGGCGTCGATCTGTTCCAGATTATGATGACCTCGCAGGTCATCAATGGCGTGCTACTGCCCGTGGTTCTGGTGTTCCAGGTGGTTATCGCCGCCGACCGTCACATTATGGGCGCCAACCGCAACGGCCGCGTATGGAACGTGCTCACGTGGGCGACTATCGGCGTGATTACGGTGCTCACGGTCGTCATGTTTGTCCTGCAGGCGATGGGCTACAGCGCTTAACGCCCACTTTTGCTTCCGAACAGGCCGCAGCGATGGACTGCGGCCTGTTTTTTGCCCGCTATAGGGCATTAGTTATATGGCAGTGGACAAAAAATGCCAAATATGAGTACTGTTGCTAAGTGAATAGCATTTACATCCAAGAAGATAATGGACATAGCCGATAGTATGTTCATTAAAATTGGCTCCAATATGTCTTAAACCAGTCAGGTTGGCTGCTTTAGGGGGTTGTAGGGGTCGCTCGGACGTCATTTTGGGTGGTTTTGCCTGCTACTAAAATGGTAACAGTACTCATATTTGCCCCTTTTTGTCCACGACCCCTTGGAGCCGGCTCGAAAAGAGTGATTTTGGGTTGTTTGCTGCGGGTGTGGGCTTGGAAACAACGTTCGGGGTGGCGAGGCGCCCAGAATTTGGTCGCAAGGAGGGCGTTCCTCGGCTGTGTCAGGAGTGTCCCTGGGTGCCGGCACATAAGGAACGTCCCTAACTGTCGGAGGGGGTGCCTGCCGTGGCGCACCCCTCCGGATGTGGGAAGTTTGCGCTGCAGGTTACTTGTCGGTGCCCAGCTTGTGCGGCTTGAGAGCGAGCGCATTGACGAGCGCGTCGGTGGCAGACTTGACGGCCGCCGGCTGCAGATCGTTGACGTGATCCTCGGGATGCACGGGCAGGTCCTTCTTGACTGCATCGTGGATCAAGTTGAGGTACTCAGTCACGCCAGTGGTCGACAGGTGCGTGCCATCGCCATCGAACAGGTCGTTGCGATTGGCACTGTATCCGTACCAGTCGATAACGCGCACGTTCTTGTAGCGCGTAGCAGCGTTGGCGATGGCCTGGTTGGTAGAGCCAACCCACGGCTGCGGGCTGCGCGTGTTCACAAACACCACAATACGCTTATCTCCTGCATCGGTCATGATGGCGTCGATCTGGTCGTCGGTTACCAAGCCGTTGGTGCCCAGTGCAAAGACCACGATCTTGCCGGCAAGGTTCTGTTGGAGATAGCCCTCAAATGTCGCGCGGCCCGCATCAAACTGGCGGCCCTTTTCGGCATCGATATGGCTGTGCGGGAACACGCCGTCAAAGGAATCAACGGCGCGCAGCGACACGGAGTCACCGATCATCAACAGGTCGTAGGAGCCATCGGGGAAGCCGTCGTTGTCCTTGTCGGTGTCGTCGGCCGCCTGTTGGTCTGTGGGCGCGGTGTTTTTGGCTTCCTTGTTGAGGACTTCGGCGCCCTCACCGCTCAGTGCGGAGGTCTCCGGCACAAAGATCAGGCCGCCCAGTGCAACGACCAACACGACAGCGCAGGCTGCGCAGACAGGGACGTGCGCGCGCACCCAGTTGGCGGGCGCGGTGGTGCCGTCGCGGAACTCGGATACGGTGCGCCCAAAGGCGCCCTTTCTAAACGGCGTCTCGATAAAGCGATATGAACATTCGGCTACGGCGACCACCAACAACACCTGCAAAATGTACTGCCACCACGGCGTATCGTTGATGTTGGCGACCGGGTTCATGAGCAACAGTAGCGGATAGTGCCACAGGTAGATGCTGTACGAGCGCTTGCCAACCCACACGAGCGGCTCGGCGGACAGTGCGCGGGCAACCATTCCCTGGGGCTGCACGCAGGCCGCGATGACCATGAGCGTGAGGATGGAGCATAGCAGCGTGCCGCCGCGATACTGGAACGCGGTGTAGCCGTTGGTGAGCGCGACCATGGCGGCAAGGCCAACCAGACCCACGACGCCCAACACATCGATGGATGCGGGCGAGGACCAAAAGCGCACGAGGGCGCTCGGCTGTGCCGGGACGGTCTCGGCTGCGTTGTCGGCCTTCTCGCCAGGCTTGCCCTCGGCGTTCTTGCCGTGCTTGGCGGCGCCAGCCAGGCGATTGAGCCCCAAACGATGAGCGAGACGCACCGGCGCCAGGTCGCGATCGGGGATAAAGGCCATCCAGGCGCCCAGCAGCAGCGAGAAGACGCGGGTGTCGGTGCCGTAGTACACGCGGCTGGGGTCGGCGGCAGGGTTGTAGAGCACCATCATGGCAAGGGCGGATACCGCTGCGAGTCCCAGGACCATACGGCGCGTGTTGGGTTTGCTCACATGCATGGACACCATGGCAAACAGCAGCGGTGGCCAAACCAGGTAGAATTGTTCCTCGATGGCGAGCGACCAAAAGTGCGTAAGCGGCGAGGGGTCGCCCAGGGCGTTGAAGTACGAAACGTCCTGCATAATCTGCCACCAGTTGTTAAAGAACAGCAGCGACGGCAGAATGTCGGGACGCATCTTGGTGAGCATCACGTGGTTGAAGACGGTGCACAGCGCACAGGTTACAACCACAACGGTCACCACGGCGGGGACCAGGCGACGGATGCGGCGGATCCAGAAGCTCTTGAGGTCGATGCGGCCGGTCTTAGCGACTTCGTTGAGTGGCAGGCGTGTGATCAGATAGCCCGAAAGCACAAAGAAGATCGTGACGCCAAGCAGGCCGCCCTGAGCCCACGTGAGGTTGAGGTGATAGAGCACCACCGCGACGACGGCAAGCGTGCGCAGGCCGTCGAGCGCAGGGATGTAGCGGGACTTGGGGCGAGCAGGCGTCTGCTCCGCGGCGGGAGTGTTGGCGCGGCCAGCGTTGTTGGCAGAAGCGCGATGGGGGCTCGCGGTGCGTCGCGGCTCGTTGGCACGGCGCTCGCCCTTCACGCGTTCGTGCGGCGCCGGCTCGTTGCCCGTGCGGCGTCGACCGCGCGAGCCCGATTGCGAGAATTGTTCCATAAAACATCATCCAATGACGAGAATAATCAGCACGTATTCATTGTAGCTGCCTGCCCCTGTGAATGCTTGCTGCTGGCGCAAGCTCAAGCGCGCGTCCACATCAAAGTGGACTAAAGTTATAGGGGGTGCGAGAGTGCACAATCGTTGGTCGATGGTGGGCGCAAAGCCCGAAGACGAGGAGGTTTCCATGGCGGATCACAGCATCGTTGCGGTGTTCGGCAGCATGAACATGGACCTTTCGGTGGCGTGCGAGCGCATGCCGCGCGCGGGCGAGACGGTCGATGGCAGCGGTTTTATCACCAACGCCGGCGGTAAGGGAGCCAATCAGGCCGTTGCCGCTGCGCGCATGGGTGCGCGCACGTGCATGATCGGCGCTGTTGGGCGCGATACCTTTGGCGATGCGCTTGTGGCAGGGCTCCAAGATGCCGGCGTGGGCGTTGAGTCCGTGACACGTCTCGACGACGTGGAGACCGGTACTGCGACTATCATTCGCTGTGAGAGCGACAACCGCATCGTGCTGTCGCCGGGCGCCAACCATGCGCTTGCGGGCGAGGACGTTGCCCGCGCACTGAGGCGCTTGGTGGCCGACGAGCTCGACGGCGATGCCAGCGAGATTGCCCCGGCTGCTGGCGGCGTCTTTATCGCCCAGGGCGAATGTGACCTTGCGGCGACGGCCGGGGCGCTTGCTTGCGCTCACGAGCTGGGGTTCTATACGATCTTTAACCCGGCGCCCGCCTGCGACCTGCCGGCAGGAGCGTGGCCAGCGGTCGACCTGGTCTGCCCCAACGAGACCGAGTGCCAGGTACTGACGGGCATTCTGCCCACGGATGATGCGAGTTGCGTCGCCGCGCTCAATGCGCTGCTCGACAAGGGCGCCGGGGCTGCGGTCATCACGTTGGGCGGCGCCGGCTCGGTTACGCTCGGCGATGGCGGTGAGCCGCTGCGCATGCCGGCGCTTTCGAGCGCGGTGGTCGATACGACGGCCGCGGGCGATACGTTTATCGGCGCGTTGGCGGCGGCTCGTCTGGAGGGCCTGCCGCTCTTTGAGTGCATGGCGGCGGGTGCTCGCGCCTCGGCGGTGACGGTGTCGCGCCTGGGCGCTCAGCAATCAATTCCCACGCGTGCGGAAGTCGAGCACAAGTTTGGTTTAGACGGTTTGGATGTAGACGGAGAAGCGGAGTAGAACAATGGCAACCAAGAAGCTGATCCTTGATCTGGATATGGGTGTGGATGATGCGATGGCGCTTGCCTACGCCATCGCGAGCCCCGAGGTGGAGCTCGTCGGCATCACCACGTGCTTTGGCAACGTGCGCGTCGAGCAGTCGGCGCACAACTGCTTGGCGGTGCTCGACCTGTTGGGTCGTCCCGAGGTGCCGGTGTACCTGGGCGCCGATCGTCCCATGAAGGCGACCGAACCCTACACGCCGCCGGCGTCCACCACGCTTATCCACGGCAAGAACGGCATCGGCGGCGCAAGCGTGCCCGCCTCGCCGTACGAGCCGGTGGGCGCGACGTCGGCCGACGGCAATGCGGCGGTCGATTACCTGATTGATGCCGCGCGTACCTATGGTCCCGATCTGGTCTACGTTGCGACCGGCCCGCTCACCAATCTGGCGCTTGCCCTGGAGCGCGATGCGGCGGAGATGATGTCTATCGGTCGCGTGGTCGTGATGGGCGGTGCGCTTACCGTGCCCGGAAACGCGAGCGCCGGTGCCGAGGCCAACATGGCGAGCGACCCCGAGGCGGCCGATGCCGTGCTGCGTTCGGGCCGCAAGCTCACTATGGTGGGGCTGGATGTGACGCATCGCGTGGTGCTCACGCGCCGCGACGTTGCCGGCTGGACGGGCTCGGGCACTATGGCTGGCTGCGCGTTTGCGAGCATGGTCGAGCACTATATCGGTTCGTACGAAATGAACGCGCCCTACCTGGGCGGCTGCGCGCTGCACGATCCGCTGGCGGTTGCCGTGGCGATTGATCCCACGCTCGTGGGCGCGCTCGGCTGTAACCTGCGCGTTGACTTGCTGGGCGAGTATCGCGGCCGCACCATCTGCGACGAGCACTGTCTGTCCGATCCCGACAAGAGCGCGCTTGTGGCACTCACCGTGGACGCCCCGCGCTTTCTGTCCGAGTTCAAGGCGCGCATGGCCCGCATCCTAGGCTAGGCTCGGGATCGAAGCACGCCCATCTGCTCGATGTGGCCGCTGGCGGGCCGACGGTTGATTTTCAATCTCAACGCAACAGCCTGAACGGACCCCGCGTTTCCGCAGCT
>OJOH01000182.1_pt1 | contig 54077 bp, 41 predicted proteins | sample 1598201 | NCBI WGS metagenome assembly OJOH01 (sample SAMN03922462, study PRJEB24848) | human gut metagenome | isolation source: stool sample | host: Homo sapiens | place: Germany | collected 2009-11 | reverse complement strand
AAATAAATACTACCTCTACAAATAAGGGAACGATTACGATTACAGCCCCTAATCCGATTGTAGAAAGTGAAATACTCGTCTTTGCCAACGACGGTTCCTATCGTACTGTTATGGTATCTTTGAATTGCGCACAAGGCCAAATTATTATAGCAGACAATTCTATTGATGCTACTCCCGCTGGAGGTACACAGGAAATCAAATTGAGGACGAATTTGGATTACACCGTAGAGATTCCCGAAGATGCCCAATCGTGGTTATCGCTGGTTCCTCAAACACGAGCCTTGCGGGAAGATACGATAGTTTTTGAGGTAACTGCTAACGAGGGGATTCAACGCTATGCAACGGTAGCATTGAAAGGCGAGCAGAATAATACATTCCAAACGATTATTTTTCGACAATTAGGAACGTGTACCGAAATACATGTCGAAACGAAAGGCGAATTGGAAAATGTGTTGGCAGACTATGATTATGCCAATATTGAATCGTTGAAGATTACGGGTGTGTTGAACTATGTCGATTTTCTGTTTATCTATCACATGATGCCCAATTTGGTGGACCTTGATATTGCAGAGGTAAACATTACGGCATTACCGACAAAGGCATTTTACAATTCTACAAATGTCGAGAAGTTGATTCTTCCGAATACACTGACAACGATTGGAGAGGGTATGTTTATAGCAAGCAAGCTGAAATATGTTATTATACCAAACGGGGTGACTGCAATTGAAGACGAGGCATTTAATGGGTGTCGTGCATTGACCTCTATTGAAATCCCTGCGAGTGTACAAACGATTGGAATGGGGGCATTCTGGAATTCTCCTCTGGAAACAGTGACTTTTGGGAAAGATTCACAACTGGAGGTAATTAAAGATATATTCTCCTCTGGATGTTGTATAACCTCTATTGTAATTCCTGCCAATGTAAAAATGATTGAAGCACGTGCTTTCAAAGGTTGTTCTTCTCTGAAAACAGTAACTTTTGAGAAAGGGTCTCAGCTGAAAACTATCGGTGGAAATTATAATAATCCTAATTATAATGGAGCTTTCTCGGATTGTACGGCATTGACTTCTATCGAGATTCCAGCAAGTGTAGAAACGATTGAAAAGGTGGCATTCTCAGGTTGTTCCAAACTGGCAACCGTAACCTTTGAGAAAGGCTCTCAATTGAAATCCATCGGTGGAGGTAAGTCTCTTGGAGCTTTCATGGATTGTACGGCATTGACCTCTATTGAAATCCCTGCGAGTGTAGAAACAATTGAAGCAACGGCATTTATAGGGTGTTCGTCCTTGGAAACAGTGACTTTTGAAAAAGGTTCTCAATTGCAAACCATTGGTGGCGGTTATGATAGTAACAATGATAGAATTTATGGAGCTTTTTGCCAATTAAAAAAATTGACGACTGTGGATATGTCCGAATGTACACGAGTAAATGAAATAGGGGCTTTCGCTTTTTATAGGGATTCTGAACTGAGATTATTCAAGATCGGCACGGAGACGCCACCGACTTGTGGTCTGAATTGTTTTTATGGTTTGAGTTCCTATTCGGTGCTTAAAGTACCTGCGGGTTGTGCCGATGCCTATAAAGCCAAAAGTAACTGGGGAAACTTTGCAAGCATTACAGGATTAGATGAATAAATGTTAAACATTAGTCTGCGATACTTCGGTATTGCAAAGGTGTATTATTCAATTTGATATGATTCAGTCATTTAAGATGGTCTTTGATGCCAACCGTATTTCAACTCAAAAAATTAGAGAAATCATTGAAGAATTAACAGAATTGGGAGTATATGATTCTAAAACAGGCATGGTTTCGTATGACAATGATGATAAAGTTTTAGAGCAAAAGATAATTGCAATTCTTGATAATATAGTTCAAAACCATTGATTGTTATTTTTAGGACAGACTTGTGCAAAAGGGTTAACTTTTAGACCCTCTGCACAAGTTTGTCCTTTCTATTTTACTTGCATATTTCATAAATTTTTCGTATATTTACATCATAATCAAAGATTTAATAACAACATAAATTTTAGCTAAAATGAAAAGAAAAACACCAAAAATTGAATGAGAGGCAAAGACCGAGACTGTCGATGATATTCAGTATTCCTATGTTGCCAAAGCCGTAACTTACGCACGGGATTGCAATGTCTGTCTATTCGTAGGACGAAAAACAGCAGAACCTACACCATTGAAATTCACTTATTATTTTGAACTCGACATCGACCCTGAAAAGGATATGTCAATTTGATTCCGCAAACGAGGGCAGGACATAGCAGGATTTTCCTTTCGGTTAGACCCGCAAGATTGAAAGGCAGGCATTTTTGTACTTCCGTTATCTAATCTTATAACATTTCCCAAATCTAACCACACCCTTAATCTCTTTGAAGCCCATATAAAGAGTGATACGGTCATATTCGATTATACGACAACGGAGGGCAAACAGGGTGTATTCAAATTCCCGCTGGCTGGATTCAAAGAGAAATATTTAGAGCAGTTTATATAGATACAAAAGCAACATACACTCTCTTAAAAGGAGAGAACAGGAGAGAGGAAAGAAATTTCCTCTTTTTTTCTGAACCGAGGTTGGGGTCGGTTAATCTCTCGGAACAAGTTCAATTCATTCACAATTAAAAGATTATGCACTTATGGAAATGCTCTCCACATTAGACTATGGATAGTCAATAGTCTAACGCAATGACAATTAGAAACTTATAACACGATTTTATTCACTTGCAGGAGGTAAAAATACTCTCCATTGGGTCTCCATCGAGGGGTAAAATAGCTATTTTAATACTTGTAAACCGCTGATTATTTGCGGATTGCGGAAATGGCTCAGTTGGTAGAGCGCAACCTTGCCAAGGTTGAGGTCGCGGGTTCGAGTCCCGTTTTCCGCTCTCGATAAACGAGTGATAATCAATGAATTATCGCTCGTTTATCTTTTTCTGCCGTGTGTTGCAGATGTCCGTTGTGTAACACGAAATAGCCTAAAATCGCCGTTTGTGATACAGAGTGTGATACATAAAATCGTGTAACACACGAATCACATTTTGTTGCTTGCGTAATCCGTAAAGATTATGACAATCAACGTCGTATGTCGCAAAGACGCTATCAACAGAAACCATTTAGCTCCTCTTGCCCTCGTATTCACCCATGACCGCCACCGTAAGTTCGTTGGTTTGGGTATGTCGGTATTGCTCGAACATTGGGATTTTGAGAAACAACGCCCTGCCGAGAATTGCCCCGGCGACGCGGAAATCAAGTTTCAGATAACAATAAATTGATTGAATCGGATTTATCGGACAGGGACTTTTATACCCGGCCTGCAAAGAACGTCTTCTCGCTTTCGTATTTCATTTTTGGTTTTGAAGAAAACCAATAGCCCCGTCTCTGTGTAAGAAACCATAGTGACCGGAAAAGTGGTGTCTATCTGCCGGATAAGTCAACATTCCCCGCAAAACAGTTCTGACAGTTCGAGATTTCAGGAGCTTTTCCCATTACAAGAAAGAATACAACAGAAAGGGCGCGTTATTGTCTATTCGGGCAATATTAACGTTTTGGGACAGATATAAATACTTAATTCAGAGGCTGTTTTTTGGAGGGGGGGGGATTTTTCAGCATAAGATTTAGACGAAATAGTTTGGTCGTTTAAACAATATTCCATACTTTTGTGTAGTAAAAGTGTGGTTTCTTACACAGAGATCATAATTGACGGAATTGTGTTTTTGTATGCGAAGGAAGTGGGGACAGGTTGAAAACAATTCCGGTCGGCGCGGAAAACCAAAGAGATGCAATTTTTAGGAATTTCTCTTGCGTGCATATGTAAATCGTTGTTTATCAGCAGACTGCAAGCTTCTGCCGACATGGTCGCGAAGTGTTTGTAAGTCAGTAGGATACCCCGAAAACAGCCATGGGATCTTCGCCCGCAACTGAAAAATCCATATCCGATTCTTCCCTTCCGACACGCATCGCGAGCATGCGGAACAGCCGCGCCGTAAGATGGTATGTGCTGGCTTTGCCTTCCCGTCACCGGGGAGCGGCGAAAGGGTTGCAGGCGGAACTCGACCGACGTCTCCGAAACGGCGAGCCGGCATTCGAATATTTCGCCCCGACCTATGTGGAGGTCAGGGAAGAAAAAGGCGTTTGGGTCAAAACCGCCCGTCCGTTGCTTTACAATTACGTCTTTGTCCGGTCCTCGGAAAATGAGATTTACAAAATGATGTCGACAGCCGGGCTTTCGTTATACAGTTTTCTGCCGCGGGTGCGGGATGGCAAGCGCGAATATTATCCCTACCTCTCCGACGAAGCGATGGAGAACCTCCGGTGGGTGGCTCGCTCCTATGCGGACATAGTCCCGGTCTATACCCCGGAGCCGAAGCGATTGATGAAGGGCGACCGGGTGCGAATCACCGAAGGGAAATTCAAAAACGCCGAGGCTACGGTGATCTCCCAGCCGGGAGGCGGCCGGAAAGACATCATGGTCTGCGTGGAGAACTGGCTGTGGGTGCCGCTGCTGCACGTACAACCCGGACAATACGAAATCATCTCGCTCAATACGGACAATATGCACGTGTACACGCGTCTGAACAACGACCGGTTGTTCGGAGCGCTGCACGAAGCGATGCAGCGGCATCATGCGGGAGGGGCGACCTCCGAAGACCGGGCGTTGGCCACCGAAACATTGCAGCAATACGCCAACCTGCGGATGGATTCCGACGTGACGCGCTGCAAACTCTATGCGCTGCTGCTTCCGGCCTACACGATTCTCGGTGATCAGGAAGCTTGCAGCCGGATGATCGGGGAGATTCAGGGGCTGTTGCCCGCTGTCAGGGCGGAGCAGTCGCGGGCATTGCTGTCGGTTACGCTCTATGGATGCACCGACAACTGCATTTATCGCGAACAGGCGCACGGAATCGTCGACAGCTGGCGCACGGAGGAGCGTCCCAAGAAAATCAAAGCGCAACTTATCCGGCGTCTGGACGACTACGACGAATGGCTGGGACATCGCCGATAAGCGAAACGCACGAAATTATCCGAAATCATATGAACGAACCGCGGCAGGAAAGCGAGCCTTGCGGAATACGGCTGATGCGTCTGATGGAAACGCGGCTACTCGACATCATCCGTCAGGAGCATAGCAACCGCAATTGTATCCATTTGTACGGCACCGGGGAGTATTGGACCGCCTTCGAACAGTCGGCCTACCTGTTATGCCGGATTTTTCCGGGAAATGCGATTTCCGTGATAACCCATACTGCTTATCCTTTTCCCGTCGTGATGGCCAATATCCCGGACCGGGCATTGAGGGAGTATTCCAGAAGTCATATCTTCCGGCGCGACGAGGCCGATTACAAAGAATGCGTTGCTGAAGAAATAACGCCCAAGCAATATCAGATTTGGCACCGGAAAGAGGTGCAGGAATTTCAGTAATGCTCCCCATCGACGGTTTGTGGGGTTTCATGCCCGGCAATTTCAGTGCTTTCCAATTGCGTCACTCTTTATAAATCAAACGTTTTCGCCTCCACATGCTTCAAGTTATCATGTCCCGTTTTGGGATTGAAAAATACCTATCGTCACGGTATTTTTCGTCGTGGCTGATCTTGACGATCGACACGGTCGTGTCTGTAGTTTCGACCTTGATCGCCTACCTGTTGGTTCGCGGATTGTTCACGAATCCGGTTTTCACGGTATGGTACGGTTTCTGGCTGTTGGCCGGTTCGTGTGTTTTGAGCGTTTTTTCGTTCATCGTTTTCCGAACGTTCCGCAGCGTCATCCGTCATACGACGCTTCGGGAAATCTGGAAACTGGGCGGTGCGGTTCTCTTCAAGGACTTGCTGATGTTCTTCTACGTGCTTCTCCTTCCCCAAAAACCATATCCACCTTATGCCTCCCTTTCCATGGGTTTCCTGCTGGACGCTTTGGTGACTTTGTTCCTTCTGCTGGCCCTTCGTCTTTGCATGATCGTCGTCTACGACCTGATCAAGCTGAAGCAGTCCCGCCGCGCGAACAGCCGTCAGGTTCTGGTCTACGGCACGGGGGACAAGTCAGTGTCTCTGGTCACGCGTCTTCAAAACTCGCCGCATTACCGCGTCGTCGGTTTTCTGACCTACGGGAAGTCCCTTCGCAAGCATACGATCGCGGAGTGCCCGGTCTACTATTTCGAGAATCAGCACAGCGTCGAATACCTGCGGGACCGAGTCGATGTCGACGCGATCCTTTTCGCCACCAATGACGATGCGCAGCAGGAGCAGGAGCGTCTGATCAGATACTGTACGGAGCAGGGGGTCAAAATTCTGATCGCCCCACCGATCGACGAGGTCATCGACGGGAAGATCATGAAGCAGTCGATCCGGGAGATCAAGATCGAAGACCTGTTAGGCCGTCCCGAGATCCGCATTTCGATGGATGAGATCATCGCCAACTTCCGCGGGAGGACGATCCTGGTTACGGGGGCGGCAGGTTCCATCGGCTCGGAGCTTTGCCGTCAGCTGGCGACGTTCGGGGTGAAGGAACTTATCCTGTTCGACAACGGGGAGACCCCGATGCACAACCTTCGCCTGGAACTGGAGGAGCGCTATCCGGCCTTGAAATTCATCCCTGTCATCGGCGACGTCCGGATTCCCGCCCGTCTGGACTTCGTGTTCCGGACGTACCATCCGCAGGTGGTGTTCCACGCTGCGGCTTACAAACACGTCCCGCTGATGGAGGAGAACCCATGCGAGGCGGTTCTGGTGAACGTCGCGGGAACGCGCAACGTCGCTGACAAGTGCATCGAATACGATGTTGAGAAGATGGTTATGATCTCGACGGACAAGGCCGTGAACCCGACGAACGTGATGGGTTGCACGAAGCGCCTTGCGGAGATCTACGTGCAGTCGCTGGGTCTGTCGATCGAGCAGGGCCGCACGCCGGGGAAGACGCGTTTCGTCACCACGCGCTTCGGGAATGTGCTGGGCTCGAACGGTTCGGTCATTCCCCGCTTCAGGGACCAGATCTCCAAGGGCGGTCCGGTGACTGTCACGCATCCGGACATTACGCGCTTCTTTATGACGATCCCCGAGGCGTGCCGTCTGGTCATGGAGGCCGCCACGATGTCGACGGGCAATCAGATCTTCGTCTTCGACATGGGCGAATCGGTTAAGATCGCGCATCTGGCACGGCGGATGATCTCCCTGGCGGGCTTCGAGCCGGAGAAGGACATCAGGATCGAATACACGGGGCTGCGTCCGGGCGAGAAACTGTACGAGGAGGTTCTGTCGAACAAGGAGAACACGCTTCCGACGACGCACGACCGGATACGTATCGCCAAGGTTCGGGAGTATGACTACGGGGAGGCCTGCGGCGTTGCCGAAGAGCTGGAGACGCTGTCCCGAAAGGTGGAGATTCCCGACATGATACGGCTTATGAAGCGGACGGTTCCCGAGTTCAAGTCGAAAAATTCGAGGTTCGAGGTATATGACAAATAATCTTCAAGTGCCACGATATGGCCATTGATCAGCCAGAAGTAAGTATTGCGCTGGATTATATGTAACAATCCGTTTGTATTTAAGCAACGCTTGTTTTTAGATTGTTATTCTTTTGATTATTTAGTTTCTTGATTAGTTGCACACTTCTAACGGCGTGCTGCTACTATCTTAATCAGGCATCAAAGATATTCTTCCTGGTATTGACCATATTTTCTACGCAACAGTATTGAGGCATTATGTTTATTATCCACTGTTTGTATGAATTACGCTCCCCGATGCCCTTTTCTGCAATAGCACCATTTTCAATTCCAAATATTTAAGAAAATTTAACCATATACCTCTATTGTTATTTCTACTGTACAGGTAATCTGATTAAATCGCTTGTAAAGAGCTTTTCGTGGTGTCGTTCAATACGGCCATCAGAACCAAATTAATCCGCGAGAATATGAGAAATTTTGAAGACCTCCAAATTGCTGTAGCCGGTACCGGTTATGTCGGTTTGAGTATTGCAACTCTTTTGGCACAACACCACAAAGTGACTGCTGTTGATATTATCCCTGAAAAGGTGGAGAAGATTAACAATCGTATCTCGCCGATACAGGACGAGTATATTGAAAAATACTTCGCAGAAAAGGAACTCAACCTTACTGCAACCCTTGATGGAGCATCCGCTTATAAAGATGCAGATTTTGTAGTTATTGCTGCACCTACCAACTATGACCCTGTAAAGAACTTCTTCGATACACACCATATTGAGGATGTGATTGACCTCGTTCTTTCTGTTAATCCAAAGGCGACAATGGTAATCAAATCAACGATTCCTGTTGGCTATTGCCGTTCACTCTATGTGAAATATGCTCAAAAGTTTGCACAGATGGAACCTCTTGCAGATGGCAAACGTCGTGAGTTCCGTTTGCTGTTCTCTCCTGAGTTCCTTCGAGAGAGTAAGGCACTCGAAGACAATCTCTGGCCTTCACGTATCATCGTTGGTTATCCAAAGATGATGTCAGAGGAATGGGAGGAAGAGAATGAGGCAATCCGCAAGATTCAAGGCAATCACATGGAAGAGTCTGCCGAGATATTCGCAAAGCTTCTTCAGGAAAGTGCCATCAAAGAGAATATCGACACTCTTTTCATGGGATTGAAGGAGGCCGAAGCTGTAAAACTCTTTGCCAACACCTATCTTGCTCTGCGTGTCAGCTATTTCAACGAGCTCGATACCTATGCAGAAGTGAAGGGACTTGATTCAGCTGCCATCATCCAGGGCATCGGTCTCGATCCTCGGATCGGTACTCACTATAACAATCCATCGTTCGGCTATGGTGGTTACTGTCTGCCAAAGGACACAAAGCAGTTGCTCGCCAATTATGCAGACGTGCCACAGAACATGATAACTGCTATTGTAGAGAGTAATCGTACCCGTAAGGGTTATATCGCAGATGCAGTACTTCGCAAAGCCGGTTGGTACGATTATAGCACAAATAATCAGTATGATGGCAAAAAAGAGCCTGTTACTATTGGAGTATATCGTTTGACGATGAAATTACACTCCGATAACTTTCGTAAAAGTGCCATTCAAGGCATTATGAAGCGTATCAAAGCAAAAGGAGCTAATGTGGTAATCTATGAGCCAACACTTGCTGATGGTGAAAACTTTTTCGGGTCACTGGTAGTGAACAACCTTGCTAAATTCAAGGCTCTGTCTAATGTAATTATTGCAAATCGTTTTGATGATTACTTGAGTGATGTGGAGGAGAAAGTTTATACACGTGATATATTTCGTCGCGATTAAGATATGGTACAATATAATATAAATTTAGAGAGAAAGACAGTCCTCGTTACAGGTCTGCCAGCTTCATCGGCTCCAACCTCGTAAAGCTGCTGTTGTTGTTAACCTTGCATCTTCGTCTTCGGTCTATAGGACGGTTCGTACTCTACCGGTGACAAGGTCGATAATCCCGTCAGCCTCTATGCGGCTACGAAAAAGAGCAATGAGCTGATGGCACAGTCCACATCATGCAGCACGCACCGGAAAAGCAGAATGGAGAGGATGGTCTTCCAATACCTCCTTATAAAATATATAATATTGGTAATAATTCACCAGAGAACCTCCTAGATTTCATTACTATTCTTCAAGAAAAACTCATCGCAGCCAAGGTGCTCCCACTGGATTACGATTTTGAAGCACACAAGGAACTCGTGCCAATGCAACCAGGTGATGTGCCAGTTACTTTTGCAGATACAACACCCTTGGAACAGGACTTCGGATTTCGTCCTTCAACGCCACTTAGAGATGGATTGAGATCATTCGCTCAGTGGTATGCAAAATATTATGGTATAGCAAAATAACTCATATACAGAAATAAATGGAGCTCAGAACAGACTATTCAAACGTCGGTTTCCAGAACAACGGCAAACTGAAGTTACTGATTATTGTCGGCACGCGGCCCGAGATCATACGTCTTGCAGCAGTCATCAACAAGACGCGTCAGTATTTCGATGTCATCCTCGCACATACTGGTCAGAACTACGATTACAACCTCAATGGCGTTTTCTTCAAAGACCTGAAGTTGAAAGATCCTGAAGTGTATATGGATGCCGTGGGCGACGACTTGGGAGCGACGATGGGCAATATCATCAACGCCTCTTACAAACTCATGGTTCAGACACAGCCGGATGCCGTGCTGGTGCTTGGCGACACGAACTCGTGCCTGTCTGTCATTGGGGCCAAACGGTTGCATATCCCGATCTTCCACATGGAGGCCGGCAACCGATGCAAAGACGAATGTCTTCCCGAGGAGACCAACCGACGCATCGTAGATATTATCTCCGACGTGAATCTTGCTTATTCAGAGCACGCAAGAAGATACCTTGCAGAGTGCGGACTTCCAAGAGAGCGTACTTATGTGACAGGTTCGCCAATGGCCGAAGTACTTCATCAGAATCTGGCGGAGATTGAAGCAAGCGATATTCACCAACGTCTGGGTCTGGAAAAGGGCAAGTATATTCTTCTCTCTGCTCACCGCGAGGAGAACATCGACACCGAGAAGAACTTCTTCAGTCTCTTCAATGCAATCAACGCTATGGCAGAAAAGTATGATATGCCGATTCTCTACAGTTGCCACCCTCGTTCACGCAACCGCCTTGCAGCATCTGGTTTCCAGCTTGACCCTCGCGTACATGTTCAGCAGCCTCTTGGTTTCCACGATTACAACTGCCTTCAGATGAACGCATTCGCAGTAGTTTCAGATTCAGGCACTCTGCCTGAAGAGTCAAGTTTCTTCACCAGCGTAGGCCATCCCTTCCCTGCTGTCTGCATACGCACCTCTACAGAACGTCCCGAGTCTCTTGATAAGGCCGGTTTCATCCTTTCCGGTATTGACACCAATGGTCTCCTTCAGTCTGTTGATACCGCCGTGGAACTTGTAAAGAATGGCGACTACGGTATTCCGGTTCCAAACTACACGGATGAAAATGTATCTACCAAGGTGGTCAAGATCATCCAGTCGTATGTTGGTGTTGTCAATAAAATGGTATGGCGTAAGTTCTAATTTTCAGCAAAAATGAAAGTATTGGTTACAGGAGCACGGGGATTCGTTGGAAAGAATCTCTGTGCTCAATTAGGTAATATAAAGACAGGTAAAGCCAAGTACTACAGCAATCTCGTCATCGACGAAATTTATGAATACGACATAGACTCCACCCCTGAACAACTCGACGCCTGGTGCAAGAATTGCGACTTTGTCTTCAACCTCGCAGGTGTCAATCGTCCGCAGGACCCTAAAGAGTTCATGGAAGGCAACTTCGGCTTTGCCACCATACTGCTTAATACCCTCAAGAAGCACAAGAACAACTGCCCTGTGATGATTTCAAGCTCGATCCAAGCGACCCTTGCAGGTCGCTTTGGCACCAGCGAATATGGCAAAAGTAAGAAGGCTGGCGAGGAACTGATGTTCCAGTACGGCGAAGAAACAGGAGCCAAAGTACTTGTCTATCGATTCCCTAATCTCTATGGAAAGTGGTGCAGACCTAACTACAACAGCGCTGTTGCTACTTTCTGTAACAACATCGCCAACGACCTCCCCATCACCGTCAACGACCCGACCGTTGATATGGAGCTCCTCTACATCGACGACCTTGTCGATGAGATGATCTGCGCCCTCAAAGGAGAGGAACACCATTGTGAGTTTGACGGTGTTGAGACAGTTTTTACACAAGAAGGCCGCTATTGTGCTGCGCCTATCACTCATCACGTCAAGCTTGGAGAGATCGTTGAACTCCTCTACAAGTTCCGTGATATGCCCAAGACCCTTATGATTCCTGATATTCCAGCAGACAGTTTTGCAAAGCGACTCTACAGTACTTATCTCTCGTATCTCCCAAAGGAGAAAGCCATCTTCGACCTCAAGATGAACATTGACGACCGAGGCAGTTTCACAGAACTCGTTCATACCTTGAATTGCGGTCAGGTCAGCATAAACATCTCCAAACCAGGAATCACAAAAGGAGAGCATTGGCATCACACCAAGTGGGAGCAGTTCATAGTAGTCAGCGGTCACGGACTTATTCAACTTCGTAACGAGAATGACCCGAATGCAGAGATTCTTGAATATGAAGTAAATGGAGACAAGATTCAGAGCGTCATCATGCTCCCGGGCTATACCCACAACATCATCAACCTCTCCGACACCCAAGACCTCGTCACCGTCATGTATTGCAACGAAATCTTTAATCCGGATAGGCCAGATACGTTTTTTGATAAGGTTGTGATTGAGTGAGAGCAATGATTGAAAGATATTTAGAGCATTGCCGAGTGTGATCAAACTCGACAGCGTCAGGGTAGTAAAAGAATAACAAACAAATAAATAACATTCAATTTATGTCAATTTTTGCAGGTAAAACCCTTATGATTACCGGCGGCACAGGTTCATTCGGGAATGCCGTCCTCAACCGTTTCCTCCAGACCGACATTGCAGAGATTCGTATCTTCAGTCGCGACGAGAAGAAGCAGGACGACATGCGTCACGAATACCAGACCAAGATGCCCGATGTGGCCCATAAAATCAAATTCTTCATCGGCGATGTCCGCAATCTCCAGTCGTGCAAGAACGCCATGCCTGGTGTAGATTACATCTTCCATGCCGCCGCCCTCAAGCAGGTTCCTTCTTGTGAGTTCTTCCCAATGGAGGCAGTTCAGACCAATGTCATCGGCACAGACAACGTATTGACAGCAGCCATCGAAGCGGGGGTGAAGGCCGTCATCTGCCTTTCAACGGATAAAGCAGCGTATCCAATCAACGCAATGGGCATTACCAAGGCCATCGAGGAGAAAATTGCAGTAGCAAAAAGCCGCTATTCCGGCGACACCAAAATCTGCTGCACCCGCTATGGCAATGTGATGTGCTCCCGCGGTTCCGTCATCCCTCTCTGGATCGACCAGATCCGCCACGGCAACCCCATCACCCTCACCGAGCCCAAGATGACCCGCTTCATCATGTCGCTCGAAGAAGCCGTCGATCTCGTCCTCTTCGCCTTCGAACATGGCCAGAACGGTGATATACTTGTTCAGAAAGCTCCTGCATGTACTATCCAGACTCAAGCCGAAGCCGTATGCGAACTTTTCGGAGGTAAGAAGGAAGACATCAAGGTCATCGGCATCCGCCACGGCGAGAAAATGTACGAGACCCTCCTCACCAACGAGGAATGTGCCAAGGCCGAGGACATGGGCGACTTCTATCGCGTGCCAGCTGATAATCGCTCCCTCAACTACGATCAGTTCTTCACCGAGGGCGATGCAAAGCGTTGCAAACTCTCCGAGTTCAATTCCGACAACACCCGTCGTCTGAATCTTGAAGAGACCAAGAGCAAAATTGCAAGCCTTGAGTACATTCAGAACGAACTAAATGGAATCATGAATATTGCAAAGTAACACATGATTACATACTTGAGCTATTGAAAACGAATATGAGGAATTAATAAGAAAATTATCAATATAAACATAAATCAATGATCAACATTGGAACCATCGGATGTGGCTTCGTAGGCGGAGCCCTGAAGGATTGGTTGGAGCACAATAGTCCAGAGTGTAAACTGTTCATCAGCGACCCTGCTAAAAGTTACAACGATGACATGAAAGAAATTGATATCGCGTTCCTGCAGATTCATGTACGCACCGAAGACGACGGTACACAGAATCTCAGCCTCATGAAGGAACTCATCAAGAACCTCCCCGACGTACCAGTTTTCGTACGAACCACCCATTCTCTCTGGCACCAGCGAACTGCTCTCCAAGGAGACCGGCCATCGCGTACACTACATGCCTGAATTTCTCACCGAGCGCACCCATATCGAAGACTTCAAAAAGCAGACCATGGTCTTCACCGGAGCCGTGGAACTCCTCACCAAAATCTTCATCGGCAAGAAGTTCTCCGTCATGACCCCACTTGAGGCAGAACTCACGAAGTACATGCACAATGTCTTTGGCGCCTACAAGGTCTCTCCATGAACTCAACGTACACTTCCGTGGTGAGGAGGAGATTATCTAATCTGTAATATGAAGCCGTTGTACAGGTCGAAAGATGTGGTTCAATGCCACCAGTGCCTGCTAAAGACGAACTTAAATATCCCATAAACATGAGCAACCTCGTTACTCAACCATACCACTCTTGTTGCTCAAACCTTTCTACTTTGTCAATTCATACTAAGATATCACAATACTCCAAATTTGGTTAATTATTTCAAACCATTAGTGGAAACGAACTGCTTGCATTGCACCTAATACACCTGAATAACAATAAGTTACGATTAGACCCATTGGTGTTTTTGTAATCAGCATTCATAAGTAATCCATTTATAAGTGTTTTGTCCTGTAGAGAGAACCCGACAATTTGTAAAATTGTGTAGATCGGACGCTCTATCTTAAGTTTCTTGGTCGCAATGGCAACCAGGCGTAATTATTGCGCAATAGAGCTTCTCCTTTACCGGCATTTTCGGTGCGCCCCTTTATCCACTTAAAAAACACAACTTTATCTGCCAACAATTCCTGTACAGCAAGGCTATTTCGTTGGCCGGCAGGCTGAAATGCAGCCTTCGGGCAGTAAGAAATTGCCTGTGACTGGTGAGACCATTATGATGACTCCAGCAGCAGGATTTTACGGAGCTCCAGCACTTGGTAAGAATCAGGTGAGATTGGCATACATACTCAAAAAAAGAGGATTTGCAGAGGACGTTGATGATATTGGAAAAAGCGATTAAAACTTACAATAATCTATAGCTAGATTCGTATCGAAAAAAACGTGTATGAATCAGAATTATCTTTCCCGTGAGAATACAGACTGCTTGAAGGGTATCTGCGCAATAATGGTAGTTATCTGCCATGTCTGCTCGCGAACAAACATTGGTGCCAGTATTGGGCTCGGGCCTATCTATACAGCCTTTGGCTATTGGGCGGTATCAGGCTTTATGTTTATGAGCGGATATGGGCTAACTCGCTCAATATTAAACAAGTATAATGGGGGGGGGTATTTACAAATCTTCTTAAGTAAAAGAGTATTGCCTATTTACATGCTAATGGCACTTCTTTCGGTTGTGTATTATGGAATGGGGCACTTGCTGGCTCTTGAGCCTCCTTCATTGTCTTGCTTTATCCAATCCTTTTTTTTCGGGAATACGGTTATCAAGTTTGGGTGGTTTCTACAGGCAATTGTAGTTATCTATTTGCTGTTTTATATTTCTGCAAGGATTTCAACGAAGGTCGCACATACCAATCCAGAAGCAGCGTTATGTATTCTTATGACTTTTGCATTAAGCCTGTATATGGGAGGATGCTTGATAATGAATCTATCTGATACTTGGTATGAAACCGTTTTGGCATTTCTTGCTGGGATGCTGATAGCAGCAAACAAACCTGTAGTGGACATGATACTTGCGACGAAATGGCGCACCATATGGATATTAACAATACTGCTTTTTGCATTTGCTTTTTGCTTTCTGTTTAGACGTGCGTCCTTTGTGCCAGAGTTGCCTGCAATGATACTGAAAATGATAACCTCACCATTATTCGTTCTATGCTGGATTCCTGTTATGAGGCTGAAGTCTTTGGCAAATCCTTTTACTGCGTTCTTAAGCAAACTATTTTTGGAGATATACATTTGCCAAGGTCTTGCTTTCTTGCTATTGAGCAACAAGTATTGGAACCTTGAAGGATGGTCCTTCTTTTTTTCGGTTTTCCCATTGACTATCCTTATGGCATGGACAGTAAAGCCATTGACAACTCGTTTTATGGAATGGGGCAAGAATCTCCGAAACAGTATTAAATCCAAATGAACAACAATAAGTTACAGTTTGGTTCTACTATGAAGAATATTTAACTCATCAGTGCAATTGAACAGACAACATAGTCATTGATCACCGAATGCTAGTATTTTTCTCCAAGGCAGGCATAAACGGGGATTAATAATCATTTAAAACAAAGCAAATTAATAATAACCCAATTGCATGATAAATTTAAACACGAATAAAAGCATATCAATAGTATACGTCGCATGTACAATACTTGTGGGAGCATTCTATTGCTTCCCTCAATTGAGAATTTTAATTCGATTTGATCAATTAGCTTACCTTACTGCATTATACTATTTATGCTTTGTTGCAAAATATGTAAGTTTTAATCAGGTAGTAAATCTGATGAAGTATGCCATACCGTTTTGTCTTTTAATGTTTGTTGCGAAAGGATTAAATTTTAAGTATGGCTTTCTGCATAACTTCATGGGATTATGGAATTTAGTGGTCCCAAGTATCATTTGCATTGGTTTGTTCTTGCGAAATCGTCCACGAGAATTGTTTATTATCACGTGGACTGCAATAGTTATGCTCGCAATTACATGTTTAACAACTTTGACCGTGATGGATGAGTCTGAAAACGTAATGCGAGAACTAACTGCTGGTACAACAGATGAAACTTACGCTATGGAGCTACGTGAAATGGGAGTTGGCGGATTTGGTATTGCGTATGCTATGGGGGCATTTGCCGTAGGTTTGTTTGCTTTATTTAAACAGGTAAAGAAATGGAATATATGGAAATGGATCATATTAGCAATGTTGGTGTTTTCGTTCTATTTTGTAACTCAAGCTCAATTTACGACGTTATTGATTATAACAATTGTCGGTGCTGCTACAACATATTTGCTCAATGCACGAACAAAAGAAAAAAAGATAAAGGTCATTATTATCACAATTGGCCTCATTTTTTTGTTACCTGTGATAGTCCAGATTCTGATAGGTTTATATCAAGATACGACCATAGGCATGCGTTTATCTCGAATGTATGATTCATTATGGGGCGCGGGCAACGTAACTGATGTTTCTGGAACGCGTAGCATGTATCAAATTAATGCGATTAAATTATTTCTGGAGAGTCCAATTTGGGGTAACAATATAACTCAACAACCTAATGCTTTTATTAATAGTGCTTGTCATTCTACGCTGTTGGCCGTTGCCTGTTCTACTGGCATCATCGGTGTATGGAGCTACCTGAAAACTTTCCATGCAACATTCCAACAAGAGATTAATCTGGCCATTGATTCAAATTTACATAAAAGCTATTATCCTATAGTCATTTATTATTTACTTTTTGCTTTTTTCAACCCGATTGATGCTATAACCGAGGCATCTTGGATCATATTCGTAATTATTCCGTCTTTATTTAAATTGTATTTATCTCACAATTATTCATCAATATGACTACTAAAAAAAGAATACAATGGATTGATATCGCAAAGGGTATCTCTATCATTTTAGTCGTATATGGACACAGCGGATTGAATAATGTACCTATCATAGGTTCATGGTTACATGCTTATCGAATGCCGTTCTTCTTCTTCGTCTCGGGATTATTGTTTTCTGGAGCAAAATACGACACCATTGTCCCATTCTTACGAAAACGAGTAAAGACATTATACAGACCGTACTTCCTCTTTTCTGCGGTATTGATGCTTGGCATATGGTTGCTTAATGATCCAAGATTTAGCACAAGAGAGCACATGCTTCAGTATATCAAAACAGGATGGGAAGGATGGGCGCTATGGTTTATTCCGGTCTTAAGCTTAACTGAAATTCTATTTTATTATGTAACGAAAATTTGCAATAGGGGGGGGGAAATTGCTGTCCTTTTTACTTTGGCTATTATTGGAAGGCTCGCTTACATTTATTCGTTACCCAATCCATATAACTTATGGTTTGTTCTAACGGCTGTTATGTTTTATGGTTTTGGCTCTCTATCTAAAAATGTTGTTATCAACCTCAGCAAACAGAACCTCTTCAAAGTGATGGCTGCATCCTGCTTGTTCCTGACCGCTTCTTTCATATACTTGATGAGTCCTGATCTACCAGAGTTTGCGGTGAACAATATGGCAAGTATTTGGATTTATCCAGCAGCATTCTGCGGAGCATTGTTCATGTGTACATTCGCCATGGTATTAGAGAGAATAACTAATAATATCGTAATTGCCGTTAAGAGTTTTATCATCTATATAGGAAAAAACTCATATATCGTTCTAGCATTTCATCAAATCATCCTTCAACTACTTGGCAAAACTGGTATATTCCCGAACGGCGTTTTGCAACGAATTGCAATGTGGCTGATATTGGGAGTACTCATATATATGATAGTTAATTATTATCCTGCCATTATCGGTCGTGCCAAACCTGCAAAAGCAGAAATCGCTTGAGAATAGGAAATAAAGTATTCAATATGTTCAATTTAGAGAAATTCATCGCTGACAGTGTAACCAATCGTCCCGTCAGCATGTTTGCAGCGGATATAGAGGCAAACAAGGAGACACTTACCGCAGAGATCAAAGGTAAGAAAGTATGTGTAATCGGTGGTGCAGGCTCTATTGGCTCCAGCTTCATCAAGGCTGTTCTTCGCTTCGAGCCGGCTTCGGTTGTTGTCGTTGACCTCAACGAGAACGGACTCGCAGAACTCGTCCGTGACATTCGCTCTACTGAAAGTCTTTATGTACCAGAGGAGTTCCGCTGTTATACGCTCAACTTTGCAGACCCTATCTTCGAATGTATCTTCCGCGAGGAGAGAGGCTTCGACATCGTTGCCAATTTCTCTGCCCACAAGCACGTACGTTCGGAGAAGGACAAATACTCTGTTCAGGCACTCATCGAGAACAACGACATCAAGGCCAAAAGACTGATGGACCTCCTTTGCATCTATCCGCCTAAACACTTCTTCTGCGTTTCCACCGATAAGGCTGCCAATCCTGTGAATATCATGGGAGCCAGCAAGCGCATCATGGAAGACCTCGTGATGGCCTACAACACCCACTTCAAGGTTACTACCGCACGCTTTGCCAATGTCGCTTTCTCTAATGGATCCCTTCCTGACGGATGGATCCATCGCCTCCAGAAGAAGCAACCTTTGGCTGCACCATCAGACGTGAAGCGCTATTTTGTCTCCCCCGAAGAGTCCGGTCAGATCTGTATGCTGGCTTGTATCCTCGGCAACGGTGGTGAAGTGTTTTTTCCTAAATTGGGCGAAGACCAGATGCTCACGTTCTCAGCCATCTGTGACGATTTCGTAAAGGCGGAGGGTTTCACCAAAGTAGAGTGCAAGAATGATCCAGAGGCAAAGCGGTATGCTGCTCAGATGTCCTATGAGTCTGACACTTATCCTGTGGTTTACTTCAAGTCTGACACCACTGGCGAAAAAGCATACGAGGAGTTCTATGTCCCTGGAGAAAAGATTGATATGGAACGTTTCATAAGCCTCGGGGTGGTTTGCGAAAGCACTCGTCGTCCAATGAACGAAGTGACTGACTTCTTCCTTGAGCTCGAAGGCATCTTCCAGAAGGAAGACTTCACCAAAGCGGAAGTAGTAGAATCCATCAAGAAGTTCATCCCTAACTTCGAACATGAAGAGAAGGGAAAGAATCTTGATCAAAAGATGTAAATTAATAGTTAACAAGTTGTCATTCTAAAGAAATGGCTGATTACAAAAACACGATAGACTTTATCAAGTCCGTTTACGGCAACAAGGGATTTACTCCTCTTGCCGTTCCTGTATTCGCAGGCAATGAGAAAGCATATCTCAACGAATGCATCGACACCACCTTCGTTTCGTCAGTAGGTAAGTTCGTCGATCGCTTCGAGGAGAATATGGCAAAATACACAGGCGCAAAGCGCGCCGTAGTGTGCGTGAGCGGAACCAATGCCCTCCACATGTCACTCCTGCTCGCAGGTGTGAAGAAAGATGACGAGGTGCTCACTCAAGCGCTTACCTTCATCGCTACCTGCAACGCACTCTCATACATTGGCGCACATCCTGTGTTCCTTGATGTGGATATATCTACTATGGGACTTTCTCCTGATGCTATGAAGGAGTGGCTTCAAAAGAATGCAGAGGTTCGCAAGAACAGCCGTATAGGAGAGCTCCCTAAATCTCAAGACTTCGCTTTCGGTGAGGATGAGTTCGCATGCTACAACAAGCATACAGGCCGTCGCATCAAGGCTTGCGTCCCCATGCACTCCTTCGGTCATCCTGTTCGCATCGAGGAGATTGCAACCCTCTGCAAGGAGTGGCACATCGAACTCGTAGAGGATGCAGCAGAATCTATCGGCTCAACCTACAAGGGTCAGCATACAGGCACTTTCGGTCGCATTGGCGCCATCTCCTTCAACGGCAACAAGACCATCACCACCGGTGGTGGCGGCATGATGCTCTTCATGGACGAAGAACTCGGAGCCTACGCAAAGCACATCACCACACAGGCCAAGATTCCTCATCGCTGGGAGTTTCGTCATGATCACATCGGCTTCAACTACCGCATGCCGAACATCAATGCAGCCCTTGGTTGCGCTCAGTTGGAGAATCTCGACAAGTATGTAGCCAGCAAACGTAAGGTAGCGGCCGAATACATCGAGCACTTCAAAAACGTTGATGGCATAGACTTCTTCGTTGAGCCAGAGAACACCTTCTCCAACTACTGGCTATCTGCCGTTGTCCTGAAGGACAAAGAGTCTCAGCTCGACTTTCTCCAGCAGACCAACGACAATGGCGTCATGACTCGTCCTATCTGGGAACTCATGAACCATCTACCAATGTTCGAGAATTGCGAAAACGATGGACTCAAGAACACTATCTGGTTTGCCAATCGTGTAGTAAATATCCCTTCAAGTATAAGACTTGAAGATTTATAAGAAATAATTCCAATGAAATGACTATATGAACAACATATCGAAAATCGAAAATAAAATCATTAGCATTAATGATAGCGTTATTTCGGCATTGAAGCAGATGGATGGTCATCGCACAAAACTTGTGTTTGTATTTGATAAAGATAAGTTTGAGGGCATTCTCACTATTGGTGATATCCAGCGTGCTATCATACGCCAAGCAAATCTGTCTGATCCTGTATCTGCCATTCTTGTAAAAGACAAAATCTATGCTTCGGAAAATGACTCTTTGGAGCAGATTAAGACAGTTATGTTCAAAGAACTGATTGATTGTATGCCTGTTCTGAATGCTGATGGAGAGATTGTCGATGTGTTGTTCTGGCATGATGTATTTACAGAGAAAGTTGAGGATAATCGTCCGAAAATAGACCTTCCTGTAGTCATCATGGCAGGAGGGAAAGGAACACGTTTGAAACCGATTACAAACGTAATTCCTAAACCCCTTGTACCTGTAGGCGACAAGACAATCCTCGAAGTAATTATGGACCAGTTCGAGGGTATAGGTTGCAAAAAGTTCTATATGTCGGTCAACTATAAAGCAGATATGATGGAGTTCTACCTCTCTCTGCTCGACCACAAATATGACATCGAGTTCTTCATGGAAAACAAGCCTCTCGGAACCATTGGTAGCGTATCGTTCTTGAAAGGTAAGATTACTACTCCTTTCTTTGTGAGCAACTGTGACAGCATCAACGAGCAGGATTATCGTGATGTGTATGATTATCACGTAAATAACCACAATGATATGACTATCGTGACTATGGTAAAGAGTTTCAAGATCCCATACGGAGTGATTGAGACCGGCGAGGATGGTCTGATGGTTAGTCTTAAGGAAAAACCAGAGCATACCTATATGGTGAACACCGGTGTGTATATCCTCAATCCAGAGTTGATAGATGAGATACCTGAAGGTCAGTTCTTCCATATTACTCATTTGATGGAGAAGGTAAAAGCCCGAGGAGGTCGCGTAGGTTGCTTCCCCGTGAGTGAAGAGGCTTGGAAAGATATGGGCGAATGGCCAGAGTATTTGAAGATGATAAAGGTGTTATGATAATGAAGAAAGATATTTTGATAGTTGGTAATGCTCACGATAAGCATCTGGAGAGATTTATCAAGGGACTAAAGGGGAAAAGCTTCCAATATAGCGTAGATATCTTTGATATTTCAATGCGTTATGCGGATATACCAAATGCAAGCCTCTATGATAACACATATACAATAACACGTCATTTTCCCAAACTTCTTTATAAGATTTGTGGCATTGCAAAAATTATCAAATATTTTGATCTCCTGCGCTCTTTTAAGAAGATAGGTAATTCATACTCAATTATAAATATACAGGTTGTTACTATTCAATCATATCTCTTGCTTAAATTATATAAACAGTATAGCAAGTATTTGATTACAACACCATGGGGCAGTGATGTTTACAGAATAGGAAAATCATTAAAAAGGAAATATCAACACGTATATGATGCTTCAAACTTTGTTTGTGTCATGCCCAACACGAAATTTGGAGATGACATAATAGAGCAGTTTAATGTTCCTAAAGACAAATGCCTCGAATTGTGTTTTGGATCAGACGTTTTGGATAAGGTTATGGCTGACGATACGTCAAAAGATGATTCGAAGCAAAATCTATTCGGTACAAAAGAGAATTATGTGATAACTTGCGGGTATAATGCATCCCCAGCCCAAAATCATATACTGATAATTGATGCATTGAATAAAGTAAAACTTCAGCTTCCGAAGAATACTTTACTCGTGTTTCCTCTGACTTATGCTAGAAAAGCAGAATATCTTTCTGAATTAAAAAATCAATTACAGTCAACAGGTTTGAATTACCGACTTCTTTCTAACTATCTATCAGATCAAGAAATGATTTGGTTGAGAAAAGGAACCGACCTGTTCATCCACATGCAGCAGACAGATGCATATAGTTCCAGCCTGCACGAATACTTATATTCGAAAACAAAGGTAATCAATGCCGCATGGTTATCTTACAAAGAACTTGAAACATGGGGAGTTCCCTACAAACCCTCTACATTTGATACTCTTCCCAATGATATCATTGAAATTATAAACACGAAAAGGGATGAAGTCAGTGACCAATTGATAAAGTTTCTTATAGTCTATTCTTGGTCATATCAAATCAATGAGTGGAACAAAACATTTGAAAAATTAATAATGCAATAAATCATGAATCCAGCATTAAAATCTTGGAATATTGATGTTTCGGTACTAATAATATTTTTTGTTAGGGATGATGTCTTAAAAGAGACATTTGAGTCTGTCCGAAAAGCGCGTCCTCGTAGGCTTCTCTTATGGCAGGATGGCGCTCGTGAAGGCCGTCAGGAAGATGTTGAAGGTATTGAACGATGCCGCAAAATAGTTGATAATATTGATTGGAATTGCGAGGTTTATAAGAATTATCAGACACGTAATTGGGGTTGCGATCCTTCTACCTTTCTTAGTCATAAGTGGGCTTTCTCTATTGTCGATAAGTGTATTATATTGGAAGATGATTGTGTTCCTTCTCAGAGTTTCTATCCATATTGTAAGGAGTTGCTTGACAGATACGAGTATGACACACGCATCAATAGAATTTGTGGGATGTGTAATTTAGAGAATTATGATACTACTTATGATTATTTGTTCTCATCAGCAGGTTCTGGACCTGGATTTGCAACATGGAAACGTGTGGCAAACCTGTGGGATGATACGTATTCATTCTTGAATAATGAATACGATATGCATAAATTCCAAGCCAAGTATAATACACTAGATGATAAAAGATATCACGAAACGTGTAAAGCTCATCAAGCAGAAGGCAAAGCTCACTGGGAAACTATCTATTCGTATGCATGTCAACTAAATAGCCAGTTAGTAATAATACCAACGCGTAATTTAGTGCATAATAATGGAATTGGAGTTGCTAATAGTACACATAGTGATCTCACTTTAGATCAAGTATTACCACAGTTACGCCAGTTAACCTATCAACCGTCATACGAACTTTCGTTTCCTATTAAGCATCCTCTGTTCATTCTTGAAGATGTTGAGTATATGCAGAAAAGGCTTCATGTTATGGGTAGAGATTCAAGGACACATCGTAAGTATGTTAAAATCAAATCTTTGATATGGAGAATCCGACATGGAGATTTTATGAATATATTATCAAAACTTAAAAAATAGAACCATGTCGTTGTCTCACCAAATTAAGTTGGGGGCATTGATGTCTTATGTTGCGATTGCAGTCAATATAGTGTCCGGCCTTATTTATACCCCATGGATGATAAACTCTATAGGACGCGAGAATTTCGGTCTGTACACTCTTGCTCTATCTGTCATAACACTATTTGTATTTGACTTTGGTCTTAGCAATGCTGTTACACGATTTATTGCGAAATACCTTGCTGAAGGCCAACAGGAAAAAGTAAATAATTGTATTGGCTTGGTGTATCGTCTATACATTATTATTGATATTGTATTATTTGCAATATTGATAGGTGTATTCTTTTTTATTCCGCAGATATACCAAGAGTTAACCCCCGAGGAGATTGAAAAATTCAAGGTGATTTATTCTATGGCCGCTATGTATGCCGTAGTGTCATTCCCATTTATTCCAGTTAATGGAGTTCTTACGGCCTATGAATGTTTTATTCAGTTGAAAGTATGCGATGTACTTCACAAACTCATAATCGTTGGAGCAATGACATTGTGCTTACTTATGGGTTATGGTCTATATGCACTTGTGATGGTAAATGCTATTTCTGGGGTTCTTACAATACTATTTAAAGTTTTATGTATCAAAAGATATACCCCTTTGAATATTAGTTGGAAGTATTTCAATAGCACTGAATTAAAAGACATTGCTGATTATTCAGGTTGGGTTACTGTAATTGCTTTGGCCCAACGCTGCATCTTCAATTTGGCGCCAAGTATCCTTGGCGCTCTTTCAGGATCTACGGCTATAGCTATTTTGGGCATTGCAATGACGTTAGAAGGCTATACCTATACATTTTCAAATGCTTTGAATGGAATGTTTCTTCCGAAGGTATCTAGGGTTTTAGCTGAAGAGAAAGGGGATATCATGCCATTAATGGTAAAGATGGGACGAATACAGATATACATGGTTGGATTGATAGTATTAGGCGTAATATGTTTAGGCAGACATTTTATACTCCTTTGGGTAGGAGGAGGTTTTAAGGAGAGTTATTTATGTGCCGTTTTGATTATTATTCCTTCATTGTTTCATCTCCCACAAATGATAGGTAATGATGCTATCTTTGCTGCAAACAAGGTAAAACAGCTCTCGATAATTTATATTATCATGGCTGTTCTGAATCTGCTTGGTGCAATGGTGCTGTCGCCATTGATGGGTGCAACAGGCATTTGTTTCTCTGTCTTTATTGCTTATATGGTACGTACTATTGGTATGGATTTCATTTTCTATAAGGAGATGAATTTAGATGTACTCCATTTTTTCAAAGAAACATTTGTAAGGTTATCCATACCATTGATTATTTGTTTGATTGCTGGAATAGTATTGAACTACTTAATATTGATTTCCGGGTGGTTGGGATTCTTTGTAAAAGGAGTCTTATTCTGTATGTGTTACGCTCTTGTTATTTATTTTTTAGCAATGAACGATTATGAGAAGAGCCTTATTCTAGCTCCTATTAAAAAGTTATGAAGATAAGATGATAATGAAGATTATACAAATAAACGCAGTATATAAGTTTGCGAGCACAGGCCGCACTACCATGGAGATGCATGAGTATTGCTTGCAGCATGGTATTGAGTCGCACGTGTTCTGCCCAAACATGAGTGATGAGGAGCATAACATTTATATCATTGGCTCCAAGTTGGATCATAAACTCCATGCTCTATGGTCACGAGTTTTTGGTAAGCAAGCATTTTTCTCTCAATGTGCTACCAGAAAAATGCTAAAGAAAATAGACAAGATACAGCCCGATGTGGTCATTCTCAGAAATCTCCATGGTAACTATGTCAACCTGCCCATGCTCTTGAAGTATTTGGCAAAAAATGACATTGCTACCATCGTAGTAATGCACGACTGCTGGTTCTTCACGGGACACTGCACTTATTATTTCTCAATCAAGTGCGACAAATGGCAGACAGAATGTAAGAATTGCATGATGATGAAAGAAGATAATATAAGCCTTTTCTTTGATACCAGTACATTCATGTTCCGAAATAAGAAGAGATTGTTTGACGCGATTCCCAGATTGGGAGTCATAGGTGTATCTGATTGGATAACAAAGGAGGCTGAGAAATCAGCTATTCTATCGAATGCGAAAATATACCAGAGAATCTATAACTGGATAGATCTTAAGAAGTTCTATCCACGAGATACTACAAGACTCAAAGAAAAACTCGGTATTAAGGATGAATTTGTCATATTGGGTGTGGCTACCAGCTGGAACGAAAATAAAGGCCTTTCACACTTTGTATCGCTTGCCAAGGAGTTGCCGGACATCAAAGTTATACTTGTTGGCAAGGCGGAAACAGATATTCCTGAGATAGATAATTTTAAATGTGTCGGACGTACTGCTAATGTGGACGAACTCGCCGAATATTATTCGTTGGCCGATACATTATTGGTTTGTTCGCCTCAGGAGACATTTGGAAAGGTTTCGGCAGAGGCGCTTGCCTGTGGAACTCCAGTCATATCAAACGACCGTACCGCAAACCCAGAGGTGGCAGGAACGGAATGTGGCATCATCACACACGATAATGACGATAAAGAGATTCTTGCAGCAGTCAACAAGATTCGAGGACTAGGTAAGAGCTACTATTCTGCAAGGTGCATTGAGCGAGCTAAGACCAATTTCCTATCTGCATCACAAATTGATAAATATATAGAAGTAGCAAGACAACTACTACAATAGCAATTAATTACAGCTTCTGTATTTTTAAAATGAAGATACTATTAATCACTTCAGAGGAATGGAACGACTTTGTCTATTGCAATGGCGTGTTGACGAATTGGTTCGAAGGCTTTCCTGCTGAATTTGCACAAATATATGTTAGTCCCGGACTTCCCAACAACCACATCTGCAAGAAGTACTTTCAGATAACTGATGCCCAAATGGCACGATCCATTTTGGGCGGGCCGAAAGCGGGCAAAGAAATACAGATGCAGACCAATGCAAAACAACTTGAAGCCACAAAGTCCAATGCTCGACGCAAGGGTATTTACGGATTCTTCAAGAAACTCACCCTCTGGTGCCGTACACCGGTAGTTGCCCTTCAGGATGCCATCTGGGCATGGGGCAGATATGATGTGGAGGCAATGAAGAAATTTATTAAGGAGTTCAATCCTGATATTGTATATTGCCCACGAAAGATTACCCCAAAATTGATCCGATTGGAGCGTTTTGTTCGCACCATGACCGATGCACCCTTTGTGGCCTTTACGGCAGACGATGAAGCATCATACCAACAGTATGAATGGTCTCCTCTGTATTGGATGCGTCGTTGGCACATGCACAAAGCATTTGAGAAGCACGTGATCGGATTCTACAAACACTACTGGACATTCTCAAAGGAACAGGCGACAGACTACACACGACAGTACGGAGTGCCTGCTTCCACGCTCTACAAGTGTGGTGATTTTTCAGAACCTTTTACTCCTCACGAAGTGAATAAGCCTATCCGTCTGGTGTTTGCCGGTCATATCTATTGCAACCGCTGGAAGTCGCTTGCAGCCATTGGTGATGCACTCAAGGTGATTAATCGCAATGGCGTGAAGATAGTGCTTGATGTCTATACTATCGATGAGCTAACAAAAGAACAGACAAAAGCACTATCTCCCGACCGCTACATTAATATGAAGGGAGCCATCCCTCCGGCTCAGCTAGCCAAGGAGTACGAATCGACCGATATTGCACTCCACGTGGAGAGTTTCGACAAGAAGTTCCGTCTTGCTACCCGTGTATCATTTTCTACCAAGATTATCGACCTCATGGCCACCGGATGCGCCATTCTTGCCGTCTGCTGGAACCGTCATGCGGGCTATCAATATTTGAAGGAGCATGATGCCGCATTCTGTGTAGATAGCTATGAAGATGTATTACCTCTGTTGCAAAGAATCGTAGATAATCCCTCCCTCATTCAAAAATATGCAAAGAAGGCCTATGATTGTGGAAAACGAAATCATAGCCGAGAGGAGATTCAAGCTCAAATCAAACAAATGTTTGAAAAGCTAATCAGAGAGAACAATCGGAATAATTGATTTATAATCATGAAAGTAAGCATTATAGTACCTTGCTATAAGGTAGAACTATATCTTCCAACTTGTATAGAAAGTGTACAAAGCCAGTCTTATTCTGATTGGGAACTCGTACTTGTGGATGATGGAAGTCCAGACCGCTGTGGTGAAATATGTGACAAATACGCCAAAACCGATGAACGTATCAAGGTAATCCATAAATCTAACGGAGGGCTGTCGGATGCACGAAATGCAGGTCTAAAAGTTATGACAGGTGATTTCGTTGCTTTTCTGGATAGTGATGATTTCTGGCATCGGGATTATTTGAAACTCATGATGGAGCTACAACAACAATATGATGCCGATATAGTTCAGTGCAAGTGGACAAGAGGCAATCAAACTGTTTTTCCTGATGTTTCAATTACATATAGCGCTATTTGTAAAAGCGGATCTGAAGCTATGGCTGAAAGCTTGTTTGATGTAATGATGTGGGGAAAGATATATAGAAGAAATATGCTGGATGACATAAAGATGCCTGTTGGTTTAATCAACGAGGATGACTGGACATCTTGGAAGATATGTTATCGTGCGAAAAGATTCGTTTCCTCACAGAACAAGCTATATTACTATACATTTAACCAGCGAGGTATTTGCGCTACGACCTCTCGCGTTCTTGATCTTGGTTTCTTCGGAGCATTTGAAGAGAAAAATAAATTTTTCAAAGAGCACAAAGAAGATGCTTGTGCTGTATGGAATCTAGCCAAATGGAACAGAGCTATCATTTTAAAATATCGCAATGAAGGGGCAAATGAAGAACAGAGAAACGAGATGATGCAGCAGTTTAAGACGAATTTCAAGGAACTATGCGGATATACGCAATTCAAGTTGAAAACACGCATCTATTTCCAAGTATTTATGACAATGCCTATGATGTTATCTAACCTTTCTGAAGCTCTCAGAAACCTTAAACGCGATGGAAAAATCAGAAGATACAATAAGGCGCAGGAAGATGAATAAAGTAGCTGTAGTAAACCGAACGAACCTGAAGAATTTCGGTTCAGTGTTGCAAGTATATGCTCTTTGTGTAGCTATACGGAAACTCGGCTATGATGTTGAGGTTGTGTGGCAGAGCGGCAATATGTCCAAGAACTTTGATATGCGTCCAAACAAGGTTTTCAAAACAGGAATGAAATTGTTACGCCATCCTTCATTACTTTGGTCAACATATAAGACAATACGAAACGTGAAGGCTGTCGCGATAGATGAAGGGAAAGTGAAAAAGTTTGATGACTTTGTTACAAAGAATTTTGTACAGACGCTCTATGCTCCAGACGAGATAGAACAAGTAGCAACATCCGACAAGTATTATAAGTTCGTGTGCGGTAGTGATCAGATATGGGTGACAACTACTCTATATCCTGATCCTATGATGTACTTACGTTTTGCACCAAAGGAAAAACGTGTGGCTTATGCTCCGAGTCTCGGACGTAATCACATTCCAAACTACAACAAGCGTACTTTAAAGAGGTACATCGCCGATATCCCTTGTGTATCGGTCCGTGAAGATGAGGGACGTCGTTTGATTAAAGAGTTGACGGGTCGTGATGCAAAAGTTGTAGCAGATCCCACATTACTGATGCGTAGTCATGAATGGGATCACCTGAAAGCAGATGTGGAATTACCCCAAAAATATGTTCTCTGCTATTTTCTCGACGAACCCAATATTGATGTCAAGAACGCTATCTACCAATACGCCAAGAAGAAAGGCCTGGATATTGTTGTACTTGGCAAGTTGGGAGAGATCGACTATCCCACAAACCGCATATATCAGCCAACTACCGGTCCCGGAGAGTTTCTGACCATCACGAGCAATGCCTACATGATTATTACCGACTCATATCACGGAATGCTTTTCGCTATCAATTATCATCGAAACTTTTGGTCAGTGGAGCGCGCTTATACACAGTTTGATCAGTCATCACGACAACAGACCGTTCTTTCCCGTCTTGGTATGGAAAATCGCTATGTAAAGTCTAATTACAACTTTACGGATGATGATATTGATTATAATGCCATTCAAGCAAAGATAGATGCCTTTGTGGCATACTCAATGGAATATCTGCGAACCTCTTTAGAAAAGTAATATGAATCATATACAGAATGTCTGGATGGACAGCATTCGAACCAACAAGGAAAATAGACATCACTGTTGCGGCTGTTCGGCTTGCGAGAGCGTGTGCGAAAAAAGAGCCATCAGCATGAAGGCCGACAAGGAGGGGTTCATGTATCCTGTAGTAAACGAAGATACATGTATTGACTGCGGTATGTGCGTGAAAGTGTGTCCTATAGTGAATGAGTGCGAAAACAAAGAACCATATCAGAAGTCGTATGGTGGTTATTCGAAGGACGAGCGTATCATTAACTCGTGTGCATCTGGAGGTGTTGCAACAGCACTCTCTCTGGAAACGATCAAACAAAGGGGAGTAGTGTATGGTGTACGATTTAACGAAACCTATAGCGCATCTGATTATGTCCGAATTGACAATGAAGATGATCTGTGGGCACTATGCAGTTCAAAATATGTACAACCTACCAAATCGGGTATCCATGCTGCTGTAAAGGCTGATCTGAAAAACGGACTGAAAGTTCTGTTTGTGGGTTGTCCTTGTGATGTGGCGGGTTTGAAACGCTATCTCCGCAAGGATTACGGCAATCTGCTGACTTGTGAACTGTTCTGTGCAGGAATTACGTCGAGCAAGATTCTTGATGAATATCGAGCAATGCGCGAGAAGAAGGTAGGAGCAAATCTGATGGCATTCAACGTGCGCAACAAGGAGAAAGGATGGTTCGTTCAACACATCAAAGAAGAATACCAGAACGGAAAAGTGTATTATAAAAATCACTTTGGTACCTATCTGGGTTATGGCTTCCTGAATTTCAGAAGACCTTCGTGCTACCACTGCCAGTATAAGCAGAACATCACTATGTGCGACATCAAAGTTGGTGACTTCTGGGGAATCAAAGACACAGACCCTTATTGGAATCCTAAAGGAGTGTCTGTCATTCTGGCCAAGACTCAAAAAGGTGTAGATGCTTTGAAGGCTTTGCCTAATTTTCTTTTGTGTGAGATTAACCATGCCAAGGCAACCATTAACAATGCCGGATTCATGGGGCATCCTAATGACACATTGTTAAGAAGACGTGAGCGTTTTGCACATGTATTCATCGATCAGGAAAAAGGATTGGAATCTGCATGCAAGACAACTGCACCAAAGAGTTTTTGGGTCAAGTACTATGTGCCAACATCTTTCCATACGTTTATGAAGAAGTTTTTTCACACATTAGTCGATAAAAAATAATGACGGCATACGAACTGAGAAAAGACTGGAGTGATTGGGTAAAGTTAGGGGGAGGACAGTTATTTCTGTATGGGTTGCATTAGAATGTTGATTCCCTTTCATTTCTATCCCGTTATTTACGATTGGGCTATATTCTTCTTTGCTGAAGGGAAAAGCTCCTTATTTATAGGATACCATCAAGCATTTATATTATTTGATACACTTCAAGGCGCTTGACCTTATGGTGACTCAATGAGGTTATATCTCATTCTGGAGTTGAGGTATAGCACAGTGGCCGTGACAGCAATTTTTACCTATCCCCAGAAACTACCGAAGATTAAATTTTCTTTTTCTTATCGACTCGTCGAAAAATTCGACGCGGTCGAGCACAGCATCGGCAATGTTTTTTCACCGATCGCATCGTACAGTCTTTTACGGGAATCTACGATGTGATCATTGTCGATGATACCCATCAGTATACCCCAAGAGACTGGGCGTCGAGTGGCTGGCTGCATGCAAAAGTCGTTGGGGATCAGCAGGTCTGCACGCTCGATGCGCTTTAGTTCGGTCCGCATCGTCCCTTTTGCCTTGGATATTTTGAGTTGGCTCATCAGTTTGGCCATACTTGCATATATTACCCGAAAGTCGTCCTGGCATATCTTATAACCAAGCCAGGTAGCCAGATAACTCTTGCCAGTCCCGATTGGTCCGGTAATTATAAGATCTTTATAGTCACGCACGAACTCCATAGCGGTAAGCCGCTCGACCTAATTCCGGTCGAGGCCTCGTTCGAAGTGCGAGGTTTTAAAAGCGTTGTGCGTACCGAACAGGCGCATCTGACGCAATTTCTCTAAAGTCTGATGTTCTCCTGTTCAGGCATTCTATAGCCTCGGTATATCCTGTATCCCCCTAAAGCAGTACTTACCATAGCTGTCAGCCAGACAGCAGGCTGACGCAAGCCGCTCCGGACCTACTTTGCGCGCGGAAGTTCAGGATACCTAAACGCATCTTATTGGTCTGATCCTGATACTCTAAAAAAATAAAATATAAACAATAAGAGATATGCTTAATCTGATGTATATCACAAAGCATCCAGAGATAGCGCGTATAGCCGAAGAGGCGGGCGTGGATTGGATCTTTGTGGATATGGAATTCATAGGAAAGGACTGCCGGCAAGGCGGGCTTGATACGGTACAGAACCACCATACGGTTGAGGATGTGGCGAACATCAGAGCCGCGGTAACGAAAGCGAAAGTGCTGGTCCGCATCAATCCTATTCATGATACGATGGATGATTATCCTTCGAGCGAGGAAGAAATCGAGGCAGTAATCCAAGCTGGGGCGGATATCGTAATGCTACCATATTTCAAGACTACAGAAGAGGTTCATAGGTTTATCGGATATGTTGGCGGAAGAGCAAAGACATGTCTGCTGGTGGAGACTCCGGAGGCCGCTGATTTGCTGGATCAAATCGTAGAGATTGACGGCATCGACATGATTCATATTGGACTGAATGACATGCATTTGGCTTTGAAAATGAAGTTTATGTTCCAGTTATTGACTGATGGATCGGTGGACAAGTGGACACGCATCATTGCGCAAAAGGGCATCATGTATGGTTTTGGCGGCTTGGCATCGCTGAATGGTGGTGCTGTCCCGGGTCGTATGATTCTTAAAGAACATTACCGTTTGAGGAGCCAGATGGTCATTGTAAGTCGGGCGTTCTGCAATACGGATAATATGACAGATTTGGACAAAGTTCGTTCGATATTCAATAATGGTATTGCTGACATCCGTAAGATGGAGAACGAGATGAATAAGCTCTCAAAAGAAGATTTCAAGAATAATCACAAAGCTGTATGTGATGCGGTTGGTATAATTGTAAAGAAGTGATGCTATGAATCTACTTTTAACAGGATGTTTTAAGTACTCAGAGGAGCAGATGCAGGCATTGCGCTCTTTGGGATACACCATATACTTCATGCAGCAAGAGAAGAAGGATTTGCCTTTGGAGGCATCAGAGGTGGATGCTACAGTTTGCAACGGTCTGTTCCTGTCGCATGATATTGCAAAGTTTGCTCGCTTGAAGTTTATCCAATTGACAAGCGCAGGCTTTGATCGCGTGCCTGTAGAGAAAATTAAGGAGCGCGGGATTGAACTATACAATGCCCGAGGAGTGTATAGCACACCTATGGCGGAGTGGGCTATATTCCGTGTGTTAGAGCACGATAAGCAAGGTTGGTTCTTCCGCAAGGAGCAGGAAAGCAGCCGCTGGACCAAGCACAGGGGACTTCGCGAAGTGGCAGGAACCAAGGTGGCTGTAGTGGGTGCAGGCAATGTGGGGCAGGAAGTAGCAAAGCGCTTTCAGGCTTTTGGAGCAGAGACCACAGGCTTCGACATCCACACCAATGACACTTCTGGTTTCAACCACATGGATTTGACCGAAAATTTTCGTGGACGCGTAGGTGAATTTGATGTGGTAGTAGTGACGGCACCTTTGCTACCTTCTACCCGTGGTTTGATTAGCCGAGAAGTGCTGCTAACGATGAAGCAGAATGCAATACTTGTGAACATTGCACGAGGTGGTCTGATAGACGAACAGGCTATGTGTGAGGTCTTGGATGAACGTAAAGATTTGTTTGCTGCATTAGATGTGTTCGAAACTGAACCTTTATCAGCAAACAGTCCTTTGTGGACAATGGAGAATGTGGCCGTAAGCCCGCACAATTCGTTTGTAAGTGATGGCAACAATGCTCGCATGTTTACAGTGCTTTATCAAAATTTGAAGAGTTTTATCGAGCAATAAATATATGAAGAAAGTTCTATTGACCGCTACTGTACAGAGCCATATCTGCCAGTTTCACAAGCCGCTGGTGAAAATGCTACATGAAAACGGATATGAGGTGCATGTGGCAGCATATGATAACTTGTATTTGAAGAATGGCTTGAAGTTGGATTTTGTCGATAAAGTCTTCAATATACCCTTTTCGCGTTCGCCTAAAAGTCCAAACAACATCAAGGCTTACAAGGAGATGAAGAAGATATTGACCAATGAGCGCTACGACTACATCCATTGTAATACGCCAATGGGAGGTATTGTGACACGTCTTGCTGCACGTAAAGCTCGTAAGGAAGGCACAGAGATTATCTATGCAGCCCATGGCTTCCATTTCTATCAGGGAGCGCCTCTGGCAGCTTGGTTAGTGTTCTATCCTATAGAGAAATTCTTCGGTAAACACTATACCGACAAATTGATAACCATATCAAATGCCGACTATGAAATGGCAGTAAAGAAACACATTTGTGAAAAGGTGTATCGAATCCATAGTGTGGGCATCAATTCCAAGAAATACAATAAGGTGGATGATCGTGTGCTGGAGGCTTATAGGGCAGACTATGGACTGATGGCTACAGACTTTGTGTGCATCTGCACTGGTGAACTTAATAAGAACAAGCGCCAGAGACTGGTGATAGATGCTTTGCCAGAGATTGTAAAGGTGGTGCCCAACTTCAAACTCCTCATTGCCAGCAATGGGGCGGAAAAAGAGAATTTGGAGAACCAAATTAAGAGTTTAGGTATGAAGGGGCACGCTCAATTGATTGGCTATAGAACCGATTTGGAGGTATTTGCAAATCTGTCTGATATTGCTGTTTCTGCCAGCCTGCGTGAAGGTTTGGGTATCAATCTGATTGAAGCTATGAATTGCCATAAGCCGGTGGTTGGAAGCGTAAATAGGGGTCATTCGGAGTTCATCAAAGATGGTGTAAATGGATTCCTTGCCGGAGGTGAAACGGATACAGAGATTTCCAGTTCGTTTGCTAAAACTATCATCAAATTGGCTACCGACAAAGCCCTTTATAGCAAATTGGCAGAACAGGCATACAAAGATGCACAGATGTATATGGATTTCAATGTGGAGAAAGAACTGAAAGATATCTATTTTGGCAAGTAGAATGACGGACAGATCAGTATTTTTTGAACTATTATATCACCACTTCTTGCAAGTAGGCATCGGATTAAGACAAGTTTGCAACAGGATACTGTGTTGAAGCATAAGGAAACTTACATAGATTGGAAGCGTCTGCATAGATGTGTAGATACTATTGGCATACAGTGTTTTGCGACAAAAATATATTCAATAGTATAAATCAAAAAATAAAGTAATGTATAAGTATTTCAAAAGAGCATTTGACTTTATGATTGCGCTGGTAGCGCTTATTGTTCTCTTTGTGCCACTGGTGATTGTGGCTATCATCATCAAGTTGGACTCAAAGGGTCCGGTCATCTTCAAGCAGGAGCGTCTTGGTAAGGATGGTGTGCCGTTCAAAATATGGAAATTCCGCTCGATGTGTGTGGGCGCAGAGAAGCAAGGTACAGGCGTGTATTCCTACAAGGGTGACGCACGCATCACTCGTGTAGGTAAGATTATCCGTGCCACTTCAATTGACGAGTTTCCACAGCTGGTGAACATCCTGAAGGGCAATATGGCATTGATTGGGCCTCGTCCAGCTTTGACTTACCATCCTTGGCCATACGAACAATATGATGAGCACCAAAAGCATATGTTCGACGTTCTCCCGGGAGTGACTGGATGGGCGCAGGTGAATGGTCGCAAGGAAGTACCATGGCCTGAGCGTATTGAATTGAACGTGTGGTATGCTCAACACATGAGCCTTGGACTGGATCTGAAGATATTTTTCATGACCATCTTCAAGGTCGTCACCAATGCCAACAACGAGAATGTAGGTGAAACCGGAATCAAGAAATAAAATTTAAAAATATAGTTGTACAAGGCATACACCCATAAACGGTCTCAAAAAACAGCGTCTATTTCTCCCTGCGCAAAAAGCGGTCGGTCAGGAACCGGCGCACAGGCTCGTCGTAGAGTTTCAGACAGAGATAAGCCAATATCACAGAACCCGCGACGAGCGCCAGGGCGCCGGGCAGGGACTCCGTGAAGGTGAGGTTTTCGTTCTTGACCCAGGCATAATAGAGGTAGATGAAAGGGTAGTGCACCATGTACAGCGGGTAGGAAATATCCCCCAGAAATTTGCAGACCCGGGTCGTCACTCGGTCCGTCGTCTTTCCCGAAGCCCCGAGACAGACGAGCAGCGGAAAGAGGACTACGGCGCACAGGGTGTCGTACAGCCCGTTCATCCACAAATGTTCGCTTCCCCCGATGCGCGGCACGGAAAGTAGCGTCACGATCGCCAGGGCGCAGATCCAGAACGCGCCCCGAATCCGCACGGGCTTGAACACACGCGAAAGCAGCAGTCCGGCCGAGAAGGCGAACAGCAGGCGCAGAGAGCCGCCGAGCATGTTGTCCCCGTCCATGGCGAACCCGACGCAGATGTCGCCGAGGGGTCCCCAGACGGCGAACGCCGCCAACCCGCAGCCGGCGAGCAGCACCAGCACGGAAAGCGCCCGGGTCGGAAGCTTACGGATGAAGAGAGCGTAGAGGACATTGCCGATATACTCGAAAAACAGCGACCAGCTCGGGCCGTTGAGCGGATACATTTCACCCAGCCCTCTGATTTCGGAACCGGGCGTCGCCGGAATCAGCAGCGCGTTCAGCAGCGTGGCCGTCAGCAGCATGGATAGGGACACCGCCGAGACATCCCAGACGGAACAGCCCTGAAAATAGAACATGACGGCCCCGATCACGGCCCCCATGACGACCATCGGATGCAGACGGATCAACCGCCGCTTGAGAAAATCCTTTACCGACATCTTTTTCTTCCAGCGGTCGTCGTAGGCGTAGCCGATGACGAAACCCGAAAGTATGAAGAAAAAATCGACGGCCAGATAGCCGTGGTTGATCCGCTGGTCGAGATGGCTGGTCGCATAGGCTTCGAACAGATGGAACCAGACGACCATGATCGCCGCTACGCCGCGCAATCCGTCGAGTATGTCGTAGTGCGGTTTGGTGTCTGCAAATGCAGCTGATGAGATTTTTGACATCGGCTTTCGTATGTTTGGGAGAAGTAAAGATCGTAAAGAGCCGGACGGATGTCAAACCGGATACACCCGGTTCGGCGGAGCCTTCCGACTGAAAATTGTCGTTCCGGCCCCAAAGATACTAAAATATAGCCGCTTTCAAAACGGAAACGGGGAGCCATTTTGTCCAGGCTCCCCGTTTTCGGATTTTCCGCGGCTTGCGGGCGTCAGGGATTCACCTGCACCACCTGCTTCCAGTCCAGCTTTCCGGGTCTCCTCCAGCGAAATTCCCTTCACGGTGGCCGGGACCCCGATACCCGCCAGACCGCAAAGCGTGGGGTAGAGGTCGTACAGGTAACAGTAGGCGTCGCGCACGGTGTTCTGCGGGATTCCGGCCCGAAATCGGGGGGGGGGCGGCGACTATTCAAAAAACAACAAAATCCGGTCATACCGCAGCGGCGCAAGCCGAAAATGTCTTACCTTTGCCCGAAAGAACGGAACGAGCGAACGACATGGCGAAAATTCTGATCATCGACGATGAAGAGCAGCTGCGGCGGCTGATGGCGCGGATCATCGGGCTGGAAGGTTACGAGGTGGCCGAGGCTCCGGACTGCGCTTCGGGGATGAAAACGCTCCGCCGGTACGACCCCGACGTGGTGCTGTGCGACGTCAAGCTGCCCGACGGCAACGGCGTCGAGATGGTCGGCCGCATCAAGGAGGCCGCGCCGGCCACCGAAGTGATCCTGCTGACGGCCTACGGCAATATCCCCGACGGCGTGCAGGCCATCAAGAACGGCGCCTTCGACTACATCACCAAAGGCGACGACAACAACAAGATCCTGCCCCTGCTGAGCCGGGCCGCCGAAAAGGCCGAAATGCAGCGGCGGCTGACCCGCATCGAGAACAAGCTCTCCGAAGAGCACTCCTTCGACCGGATCGTCGGAGACTCGGAGGTCCTGCGCCGGGCCGTGGACCTGGCCCGCAAGGTCGCCGTCACCGACACTTCGGTGCTGCTCACCGGCGAGACGGGAACCGGCAAGGAGGTCTTCGCGCAAGCCATCCACCACGCCAGCCGCCGGGCGAAGGGGGCTTTCGTGGCGATCAACTGCTCGGCTTTCTCGCGCGAACTGCTCGAAAGCGAACTGTTCGGCCACCGGGCCGGCAGTTTCACGGGCGCCGCCAAGGACAAGAAGGGCCTTTTCGAGGAGGCCGACAAAGGCACGCTATTCCTCGACGAGATCGGGGAGATGCCCGTCGAATTGCAGGCCAAACTGCTCCGCGTGCTCGAAAGCGGCGAATTCATCAAGATCGGCGAAACACGCCCCACACGGGTTGACGTGCGCCTGATCGCCGCCACGAACCGCGACCTCGAAAAGGAGATCGCCGCCGGGAATTTCCGCGAGGACCTCTATTTCCGCCTCTCGGTGTTCCGCATCCACCTTCCCTCGCTGCGCGAGCGGCCCGGCGACATCGCCGGATATATCCGCGTCTTCGCGGCGCAGTTCGTCGACAAAATGGGACGTCGCATCGACTCGATCGACGCCGACTACATCGCCGCTCTCGAACGCCACACGTGGCACGGCAACGTCCGCGAACTGCGCAACGCCGTGGAGCGCAGCATGATCATGGCCGACGGCAACCGGCTCACGGCCGACTGCCTCGCGCCCGAATTCCACGCGGCGGCCGGCTCCGCCGACCCCGATTCGCTGGCGCTCGACGACCTCGAACGCCGCCACATTCTCCGGGTGCTGGAGCACACCCGGGGCAACAAGGCCGAAGCCGCCCGCCTGCTGGGCATCGGCATCGCCACGCTGTACCGCAAACTCGACGGCTACGGGGTGAAATAAGCCCCTCACCGTCTCATTCCGACAAACAATTGTTTGTCAGCGCATTGAATCCGAAGCGTAAATTCCGGCATCCCCTTCGTATGCTTACGGGCAACAAACCCCAACGGCAAAATGGCAATCGTTATCCTCCTACTGATTTTCTGCGGCGCAATGCTGCTGCTGGACCTGATGCTGTGCGGGTTCGTGAAAAAAATGTCTAATTCAAAAAAACGAAGAGATGAATGAAATCATGCTGTTCCTGCTGCTCTGCGCCCTGGGTGCGCTGTGCTACGGATTCTATTTCAAATGTGTGGATTGGTTCGAAAAGATCTGACGCCCTATGTTTACAAGTCTCCTTATCCTGAGCATCCTCGGATTCGTCTATCTGATGTACGTGCTCGTCAAACCCGAAAAATTCTGAACCGATGAATACCGAAATTTCAGGCGTAATCCTGCAATGGACCCTTCTGGTGACGCTCTGCTACCCGCTGGGGCGTTACATTGCCAAAGTCTACCGCGGCGAACGCACGTGGCTCGACTTCATGGCTCCCGTCGAACGGGGCATCTACCGCTTCTGCGGCATCGACCCGGCCGTGGAGATGAACTGGAAACAGTTCCTCAAAGCGCTCCTGACGGTCAACCTCTTCTGGTTCTTCTGGGGCATGCTGCTGCTGGTCTTCCAGGGCTGGCTGCCGCTCAACCCCGACGGCAACCCGGGCCAGTCGCCCGACCTGGCGTTCAACACCTGCATCTCGTTCATGGTCAACTGCAACCTCCAGCATTACAGCGGCGAGACGGGCCTGTCCTACTTCACGCAGCTGTTCGTCATCATGCTCTTCCAGTTCGTCACCGCCGCCTGCGGCATGGCCGCCATGGCCGGAATGATGAAGGCGCTGGCGGGCAAAACGACGAAGACCATCGGCAACTTCTGGGTCTTCCTCACCCGGAGCGTGACGCGCATCCTGATGCCGCTGTCGCTCGCCGTCGGCATCCTGCTCGTCATCAACGGCACGCCGATGTCCTTCGACGGCAAGCAAACGCTCACGACGCTCGAAGGCGCCGAACAGGTCATCTCGCAAGGCCCCACCGCAGCCATCGTGCCCATCAAACAGCTGGGAACCAACGGCGGCGGCTACTTCGGAACCAACTCGGCGCACCCGCTCGAAAACCCCAACGCCTTCACCAACATCCTCGAATGCTGGTCGATCCTGATTCTGCCCATGGCGATGGTCTTCGCCTTCGGGTTCTACACGCGCCGACGCAGGCTCGCGGCATGGATTTTCGGCGTGATGCTCCTGGCCTATACCGCAGGCGTCGTCCTCTCCGTCTGGCAGGAGACGGGCGGCAGCCGGCAGATCGACGGCATGGGCATCTCGCAGGAGCTCGGTTCGATGGAGGGCAAGGAGATCCGCATCGGCTCGGCCGCATCGGCCATGTGGGGCATGACGACCACCGTCACGTCGAACGGTTCGGTCAACTCGATGCACGATTCGCAGACCCCGTTGAGCGGCATGCTCCAGATGCTCAACATGCAGATCAACTGCTGGTTCGGCGGCGTGGGAGTAGGGTGGATGAACTATTTCGCATTCCTCATCATCGCCGTCTTCATCAGCGGACTGATGGTGGGCCGCACGCCGGAGTTCCTCGGCCGGAAAGTCGAGGCGCGCGAGATGAAGATCGCCACGCTGGTCGTGCTGCTGCATCCCTTCCTGATCCTCGTCGGCACGGGCATCTCGGCCGCCGTGGCCGCCGCGAACCCCGAAATAGGGTGGCTGAACAACCCCTCGTTCCACGGATTGAGCGAAATGCTCTACGAATACACCTCCTCGGCGGCCAACAACGGCTCGGGATTCGAGGGACTGGCCGACAACACGCCGTTCTGGAACATCTCGACGGGCATCGCCCTGATCATGGGCCGCTACTTCCCGATCGTGGGACAGGTCGCCATAGCCGGACTGCTGGCGTCGAAGAAGTGCATTCCCGAGAGCGCCGGCACGCTCCGCACCGACACGGGAACCTTCTCGCTGATGACCTTCGCCGTCATCATCATCGTTGCGGCCCTCTCGTTCTTCCCCGCGCTGGCGCTGGGTCCCATCGCCGATTACCTGACCTTCTAATCCTGTTACCGCTATGAAACGAAACAAAAATAACTCGCTTTTCGATCCTGTCCTGCTGCGCCGGAGCCTTCGCGCTTCGTTCACGAAACTCGACCCGCGGCAGATGATCAAGAACCCGATCATGTTCACCGTCGAGGCCGTCACCTTCGCCATGCTGCTGCTGATCGTCCGGATCGCCGTGACGGGCGACACGTCGCAGGGTTCGCTGCTCTACAACCTCGTGATTTTCGCCGTACTTCTCTTAACGGTGCTCTTCGCCAACTTCGCCGAGGCCATCGCCTAAGCCCGCGGCAGGGCGCAGGCCGACTCGCTGCGCAAAACCCGCGAGGAGACCCCCGCCAAACGCATCAAACCCGACGGACAGTCGCACATCGTCAGCAGTTCCGAACTGAAGCAGGGCGACCTGTTCGAGTGCGTCGCGGGCGACACCGTCGCCGCCGACGGCGAGATCGTCGAGGGCCTGGCGTCGATCGACGAAAGCGCCATCACGGGCGAATCGGCCCCGGTGATCCGCGAGGCGGGCGGCGACAAAAGCTCCGTCACGGGCGGCACGAAGGTCCTCTCCGACCGCATTCTCGTGAAAGTCACCGCACGGCCCGGCGAGAGTTTCCTCGACCGGATGATCGCCCTGGTCGAAGGCTCCTCGCGCCAGAAGACGCCCAACGAAATCGCGCTGACGATCCTGCTGGCCGGGTTCACGCTCGTTTTCGTCATCGTCTGCGCCACGCTCAAGCCCTTCGCCGACTATGTGGGGGCCAATATCACCGTCGCGGCGTTCATCTCGCTGTTCGTCTGCCTGATCCCGACCACCATCGGCGGCCTGCTGTCGGCCATCGGCATCGCCGGCATGGACCGCGCACTGCGGGCCAACGTCATCACCAAGTCGGGCAAGGCCATCGAGACCGCCGGCGACATCGACACGCTGCTCCTGGACAAGACCGGCACCATCACCATCGGCAACCGCAAGGCCACGCGCTTCCATCCCGCCGACGGCATCGCCCCCAAGGCTTTCGTGCGCATGTGCGTGCTCTCGTCCGTCGCCGACCCGACCCCCGAAGGCAAATCCATCGTCGAGCTGGGCACCGCCGAAGGGGTCCGCACCGACCCGGTGACGATGGTCGGCGTGCGGATGGTGAAATTCACCGCCGAAACCAAGTGTTCGGGCGTCGACATGCCCGACGGACGCCGCATCCGCAAGGGAGCCGCCGAAGCAATCTTCCGCATCGCCGCCGAGCACGAAAACCCCTGCCCGGCCGGAATCGCAGCCACCGTGCGCACCATCTCCGAAAACGGCGGCACACCGCTCGTAGTCTGCGAAAACGAACGGATCACGGGCGTCATCGAGTTGCAGGACATCATCAAGACGGGCATCCGCGAACGCTTCGAGCGGCTGCGCCGGATGGGCGTGAAGACCGTGATGGTCACGGGCGACAATCCGCTGACGGCCAAATACATCGCCGAGAAGGCCGGCGTCGACGACTTCATCGCCGAGGCCCGTCCCGAGGACAAGCTCGAATACATCCGCCGCGAACAGCAGTCGGGCAAGCTGGTGGCCATGATGGGCGACGGCACGAACGACGCCCCGGCGCTGGCGCAGGCCGACGTGGGCGTGGCCATGAACAGCGGCACGCAGGCCGCCAAGGAGGCGGGCAACATGGTCGACCTGGACAACGACCCCACGAAGCTGATCGAGATCGTCGAGATCGGCAAACAGCTGCTGATGACGCGCGGCACGCTCACGACCTTCTCCATCGCCAACGACGTCGCGAAGTACTTCGCCATCGTCCCGGCGCTGTTCATCGCCTCGATTCCGTCGCTCGGCGCGCTGAACGTCATGCACCTCCACTCGCCCGAAAGCGCCATTCTCTCGGCGGTGATCTTCAACGCCCTGATCATTCCGCTGCTCATCCCGCTGGCCCTGCGCGGCGTGACCTACAAACCGATCGGGGCCTCGGCCCTGCTGCGCCGCAACCTCTTCATCTACGGACTCGGCGGCTTGATCGCCCCGTTCATAGGCATCAAACTGATAGACATGTTAATAAGCATATTCTTTTAAAGCATTGCTTCAACTATGAAAAACCTTTGGATTTCACTCAAAATAACGCTGGCGATGTGTATCGTGCTCGGCGTGGGATATGTCCTCGTGCTGCGCGGCATCTCGGCCGTCGCAGGTCCCAACGGCGGGGAAGCCGACGTGGTGACGCTCGACGGACAGGTCGTCGGCGCGGCGAACGTGGGGCAGCGGTTCACCGATGTCCGCTATTTCTGGAGCCGTCCCTCGGCCGTGGACTACAACGGCGGCGGTTCGGGCGGCAGCAACAAGGCCACGACCAACCCCGAGCACCTCGCCGGGGTGGAACAGCGCGTGCAGGACTTTCTCGCGGCGCATCCCTACCTCTCGCGTGCGGAGGTTCCCGCCGAGATGGTCACGGCCAGCGGCTCGGGCCTCGACCCCGACATCTCGCCCCGCGGGGCGCAGGCGCAGGTGCGCCGCGTGGCCGAGGCCCGTGGGCTGGACACCGCTACGGTACGGCATCTGGTCGACTCGCTGACCCAAAAACCGTGGCTGGGGCTTTTCGGCACGGAGAAGGTCAATGTGCTGCGCCTGAACGTCGCTTTGGAAGAACTGAACGAAAACTAATCGCAAACCATGAAAATCAATAAAACGATGAAACGCTGGGTATTCATTCTGATCGCCGCTTTGGCAATCTTTCTGACCGCCGACCTCTGCGCCCGGGAGCGCGGGGTGAAATTCTCGGGCGGAACCGACCTGGTGAGCACCTACGTATGGCGCGGCGTCCGCGAAAGCGGCCCGGCTTTCCAGCCGTCGCTGACGATGAGCGCCGGAAACTTCTCGGCGACGGCCTGGGGTTCGGTCGATTTCGACAGCGCCTACAAGGAGATGGACCTCACGCTGGCCTACGCGCTCGGACCCGTGACCCTTTCGGTGGCCGACCTCTACTGGACCGGACACGCCGACGACCGCTATTTCGTCTTCGACAGCCGTTCGCCCCACCGCATCGAGGTGGGCGCCAGCTGGGTCGTTTCGGAAAAGGTCCCCGTCACGCTGTCGTGGTACACGGTTCTCTTCGGCGCGGCCGACGTGAACCACAAGGGCGAACGCGCCTATGCCTCGTATTTCGAGGCGGCCTGCCCGTTCACGGTGAAGACCGTCGACATGAAGGCCGGCGTGGGCATGGTTCCCAGGAACGCCGCCGCGACCTACCTCACCGGAGACCGCGGGTTCTGCGTGCAGAACGTCTTCCTCAATGCCGGAAAATCATGGACCATCAAAGGGACGGATTCGATGTCGGTCGGCGTTTTCACCAACCTGATCTGGAATCCGGCCCTGGACGACGTTAACTTTGTGGGAGGCATCTCCTTCCGGATGTAACCGATGGAGAGGCAGGACAGCGTTCAGCGGTTTCTGGAACTGATCCGGCGTTCGCACCGCGGCAAGTTCAAGGTCTACATCGGCATGAGCGCCGGCGTGGGCAAGACCTGCCGCATGCTGCAAGAGGCCCGCCAGCTGCTCGACGCGGGCGTCGACGTCCGCATCGGCTACATCGAAACGCACGGCCGCGCCGGAACGGAAGCCCTTGTCGAAGGGCTTCCGCTCGTGCCGCGCCGCAAACTCTTCTACAAGGGCAAGGAACTGGAGGAGATGGACACGCAGGCCATCGTCAACCTCCGCCCCGAGATCGTCGTCGTGGACGAACTGGCCCACACCAACATCGAGGGGAGCGAAAACCCCAAGCGGTGGCAGGACGTGATGCAGATTCTCGACGCGGGGATCAGCGTCATTTCGGCCGTCAACATCCAGCATATCGAGGGGCTGAACGAGGTCGTCGAGGAGATCACGGGCATCGAGATCCGCGAGCGGGTCCCGGACAGCGTGCTGGCGATGGCCGACGAGGTGGTGAACATCGACCTCACGGCCGACGAGCTGATCGAACGGCTGAAAGCCGGAAAGATCTACCGCCCCGACAAGATCGCCGCGGCGCTCGGCAACTTCTTCACGCAGGACAACCTGCTGCAACTGCGCGAACTGGCGCTGAAAGAGGTGGCGCTGCGCGTGGAAAAGAAGGTGGACAGCGAGGTGACCGGTTCCGAAACCTTCCGGCGCGACAAACTGCTGGCCGTGATCGACTCCTCCGAAAAACGCGCCCGCCGGGTCATCCGCAAGACGGCGCGCATGGCCACGCACCTGAACGCCGCCTTCACGGTGCTCTACGTGCAGGGCGACCGCGAGGCCGACGACCGCATTCCGCTGGCCCGGCAGCGTTACCTGATCAACAACCTGAACCTCGCCACGGAACTCGGCGGCGAGGTCCGCCGCATACGCTCGAACTCCCCGGTGGAGAGCATCGCCGGAGTGTGCCGGGAGCAAAAAATAAACATCGTCTGCATCGGGCGTCCCGAATTTTCACTATTTTCGCTGTTGAAAAGCGCAATCCGCCTGCGGCGTCTGACCGTCCGGCTGTCGCGCATGAACATCGACCTTTTCATTTTTTCATAAGCCATGAGAATACAAAGGAGAATCACCCTGGGCATCGGCATTCTTTTCACCATGATCCTGCTGCTGGGCATCCAGTCGGTCGGCTACGTCCGCCAGCTGTCGCGGGCGACGGGAACCATCCTCGCCGACAACTACAACTCGCTGCAATACGCCGGGGAGATGCTGCGGTCGCTCAACGACATCGGGCAGGATTCCATATCGCGGCACGCCCTGCGCGAAAACCTCGCCCTGCAACAGCAGAACATCACCGAGATCAGCGAGAAGGAGACCACCGCGGCGCTCGAACGCCACGTCGCTTCGTTGAGCGACCCGGTCACCGAAGCCGAAATCCGGACCGTGCGCGAAGACCTGTTCCGGATCATGGAGCTGAACATGGCGGCCATCCGCGCCAAGAGCGCCGGGGTGGAGCAGCGCGCCGACTACGCCATGTGGTGGCTGATCGCCGTCGCCGCGCTCTGCGCCCTGATCGCCGGGGGCATCCTCGTCTGGTTCCCGCAGTCGGTGCTGCGACCGATCAACGCGCTGAAAAAGGGGATCACCCAGATCGCCAACCACAACTACCGGGAACGGCTCGATTTCCCGGGCAACCGCGAGTTCGAATCCGTCGCCGAGTCGTTCAACGACATGGCCGCCAAACTCGACGAATACCGCCGCAGTTCGCTCGACGACCTGATGACCGCCAAAAAGCGCATCGAGGCGATCGTCGACACGCTGCACGAGCCGATCGTGGGGCTGGGTCCCGACCGCAGAATCCTCTTTATGAACCGCGAGGCGTTCTCAGTGCTGAACCTCCGGGAGGACGCCGTCGGACGCGACGCCGCCGAAGTGGCGCTGTCGAACGACCTGCTGCGGCGGCTCGTCCGGGGAGTGAACGACACGGAGAAGGACGCCGACAAGGAGCCGCTGAAAATCTACGCCGACAACAAGGAGAGTTATTTCCAGGTGGAGAACACGCCGCTCTACATCACTCCCGTCGGCGGGCGCGAACAGCAGTTCGTCGGCAACCTGATCGTCCTGAACAACGTCACCCGCTTCAAGGAGCTGGACTCCGCCAAGACCAACTTCATCTCGACCGTCTCGCACGAAATGAAAACCCCGATTTCGTCGATCCTGATGAGTTTGCAGCTGCTCGGCGACGACCGGCTGGGAACGCTGAACGGCGAGCAGAAACAGCTCGTCACGAGCATCAAGGAAAGCAGCGACCGCCTGCTTTCGATCACGGGCGAACTGCTGAACATGACCCAGATCGAGACCGGCAAACTTAAACTGATACCTAAAGTAACCAAGCCTATCGAACTGATAGACTACGCCGTAAAGGCTACGCAGGTTCTGGCCGAGAGGTTCTGCTGCTTCGTCGAGGTGGACTATCCCGAAAAGATCTCGAAACTCTTCGTCGACAACGAGAAGATCGCCTGGGTCATCACCAACCTGCTGTCGAACGCCATCCACCATTCGCCCGAACGGTCGCGCATCATCATCGGCGCCGTACAGCGCGAAAAGGCGGTCGAGATCTACGTCCAGGACTTCGGGCGCGGCATCGACCCGCGTTACCACAAGAGCATCTTCGAGCGCTATTTCCGCGTCCCGGGAACCAAGGTGCAGGGCAGCGGGCTGGGGCTGGCCATCTCGAAGGAGTTCGTCGAAGCGCACGGCGGCACGATCTCGGTCGAGAGCGAAATCGGCCGCGGCAGCCGCTTCTCGATTCTGCTCCCGGCCTGAAAAACTACCCGCCGCCCGCTTCGGAGACTGTTCGGAGCGCCGCGAACAGACGAAATTCCTTACTCCGTCTGCGCCATCAGCCGGGGTCCTGCCTTGACGGCGGCGGGAAAGCGGCAGGGCACGGCGCTGTCCGCCTCGGAGGTAAGGATCACGACCGGCATACCGACGTAGACATACTTTTTCACCAATTCGAGCAAATCGCTATTGTTCAACCGGACGCACCCTTCGGTTGCACGCGTGCCGATCGAGGCGGGATCGTGGGTTCCATGGATACCGATGCCGCGGTGACCGGGCGTCTTCAGACGGATGAAATGCGAACCGTAGGCCCCTCTGATCTCCCCCTTACCGTCGCCAAAATCGTGCGTCCATGTGCTTGCGTCCTGAATCTGCTGGACGGAGAAAAGCCCTTCGGGCGTCTTCATATCACCCGGCTTCTCCTTGTTGCCCAGCGCCCGCCCGCAGGCAATGGGATAGACGGCCCGCAGGCAGCTGTTGAAATCGTAAACCGCAAGAGTCATCGACTCCTTGCAGACAGCAATAAATGCCGCCCCCGAAGGCGGCGTCTGCTGTGCACGTACGTCGACGGCGCAGAACAGCGCACATGCAAAAAAGGTACATAAGATTGTTTTCATAAGTGCAAAGATACGATTTCCCGGAGAAAATCCGCGGCATCGGCCCGGAAAGTCACAGGCTGTCTTCCGAAAAGACACCAATAGCCTCCGTATGAACAAAAACAGGAATTCCGGCATCATATTCGCCCAACTCTTTCGTTTAAATAGCATATCGGCGAAAAAATCGTATTTTTGCGCCGATATACCGGATACCAGGCAAACAATTCCGGATTTGGAAACAACATGAAACTATCACACGAGAAAATCGTGCAGCAGGCGGCCCGCGCCGGCCGCCGTACGCTGCAACTCGGCGAAGAGGCAGGCGGCAGAATCCGCCGTCTGTCGAAACGCTCCTGGCTGATCCTGGCCGGAATAGCCGTATTGACTGTCGGAGGGCTTTGGTGGTGGCTGCGCCCCGAACCCGTAAAACCCATATTGCCCGTGGTCCAGGTCGAGCCTGCCGAAACCGACGACATCGAACTCTACGGCGAATACGTGGGACGCATCCGCGCCCAGCAGTTCGTCGAAATCCGCGCCCGGGTGGAGGGCTTTCTCGAAAAAATGCTTTTCGAGGAGGGAACCTACGTCAAGAAGGGGCAGCCGCTGTTCATCATCGACCCCAAGCTCTACGAAGCCCGGGTAAACAAGGCGAAGGCACAGCTGAACAAAGACAAGGCTCTGGAACTCAAGGCCGACCGCGACCTGAAACGCATCCGCCCGCTCTACGAGCAGAACGCCGCGAGCCAGCTGGACCTCGACAACGCCATCGCCTCCTACGAAAGCGCCACGGCCTCCGTGGCGATGAGCGAGGCCGACCTCACGCAGGCCGAAACCGCCTTGAGCTACACGACCGTCAGTTCGCCGCTGTCGGGCTATATTTCCGAGCGCAGCGTCGACATCGGCACGCTCGTAGGTCCCAACGGCAAATCGCTGCTGGCGACGGTGGTCAAGAGCGACACCGTGCGCGTGGACTTCAGCATGACGGGACTCGACTACCTCAAAAGCAAGGCCCGCAACGTCAACCTGGGCCAGAAGGACTCCACCCGCAAGTGGGACCCCTACATCACCATCACGCTGGCCGACAACACCCAGTATCCGCTGCGCGGACTGGTCGACTTCGCCGATCCGCAGGTCGACCCCGAAACGGGAACCTTCTCCGTGCGCGCCGAGATGGCCAACCCCGACCGCATCCTGCTGCCGGGACAGTTCACGAAGGTGCGCCTGCTGCTCGACGTGCGCGAAGACGCCACGGTCGTGCCGACCAAGTCGGTCGTCATCGAGAAGGGCGGCGCCTACATCTTCGTCATACGGCCCGACAGCATCGCCGAACGCCGTCTGATCGAACTCGGCCCCGAGGTCAACAACCGGGTGATCGTCGAACGCGGCGTCGTTCCCGGCGAGAAGATCGTCGTGGAGGGTTTCCACAAACTGACGCACGGCGACAAGGTCGACCCCGTGCCGGTCCCCGAAAAAAGCAGTGCAACCGAGACGGAGGCGTCTGAAAAATAGCGAGCCATGAAATCGGATTTCTTTATCGACCGGCCCGTGTTTTCAACCGTCCTGTCGGTGGTCATCGTGATCGTCGGCCTGTTAGGACTGGTGATGCTCCCCGTGGACCAGTATCCGCGCATCGTGCCCCCGGTGGTCAAGATCTCGGCCTCCTATCCGGGAGCCAGCGCCCAGACCGTGACGCAGGCCGTGGCGACGCCCATCGAACAGGAGCTGAACGGAACCCCCGGCATGCTCTACATGGAGTCGACGAGCAGCAACTCGGGAGGTTTCTCCGCCACCGTGACCTTCGACATCGACACGGACGCCGACCTGGCGGCCGTCGAGATTCAGAACCGCGTGAAGCAGGCCGAGGCGCGCCTCCCGGCCGAAGTCATCCAGAACGGCATCTCGGTCGAAAAGCAGGCTTCGAGCCGGCTGATGACCATCACGCTGCTGTCGAACGACCCCAAGTTCGACGAAATATACCTCTCGAACTACGCCACGCTCAACGTGCTGGACATGCTGCGCCGCGTGAAGGGCGTCGGCAGCGTCTCGAACGTCGGCAGCCGCTACTACGCCATGCAGATATGGGTGCAGCCCGACCGGCTGGCCAACCTCGGGCTGACGGTGCAGGACCTGCAAAAGGCCCTCAAGGACCAGAACCGCGAATCGGCGGCGGGCGTACTGGGCCAGCAGCCCGTCACGGACCTCGACGTCACGATCCCGATCACCGCCCGCGGACGCCTTTCGTCGGTGGGCGAATTCGAGGAGATCGTCGTCCGCGCCAACCCCGACGGATCGCTCATCCGCCTGCGCGACGTGGCGCGCATCTCGCTCGAAGCCTCGTCGTACAGCACCGAGAGCGGCATCAACGGCAGCAATGCGGCCGTGATGAACATCAACATGCTGCCGGGCGCCAACGCCATGGAGGTGGCGCGCTCGGTGCGCGAGACGATGGAGGAGATCAGCCGCAGCTTCCCCGAAGGCATCTCCTACAAGATACCGTTCGACATGACCTCCTACATCTCGCAGTCGATCAGGGAGGTCTACCACACACTGTTCGAAGCCCTGCTGCTGGTGATCCTCGTGGTTTTCCTCTCGCTGCAAAACTGGCGCGCGACGCTCATCCCGACCATCGCCGTGCCGATCTCGCTGATCGGTACGTTCGGCGTGATGCTGGCATTCGGATTCTCGCTCAACATGATGACCCTGCTGGGCCTGATCCTGGCCATCGGCATCGTCGTGGACGACGCCATCGTGGTGGTGGAGGCCGTCGAGCGCATTATGAACGAGGAGGGGCTATCGCCCTACGAAGCCACGAAAAAGGCCATGAGCGGACTGGGCAGCGCCATCATCGCCACATCGCTGGTGCTGTGCGCCGTGTTCGTTCCCGTGAGCTTCCTTTCGGGCATCACCGGCCAGCTCTACCGCCAGTTCACCATCACGATCGCCGTGTCGGTGCTGATCTCGACGTTCGTGGCCCTGACCCTCTCGCCGGCCCTCTGCGCCCTGATCCTGCGTCCCGATTCGGGCAAGCGGAAAAACCGCCTCTTCCGCCGCATCAACATCTGGCTGGGCAGCGGAACGAAGTTCTACGAGCGGATGATCCGCGGCGGCGTGCGCCACTCGAAACGCATGCTGGCGCTGTTCGGACTGACTCTCGTGGCGCTGTGGGCGCTCAACAAGATCGTACCCCAGAGCTTCATGCCGCAGGAGGACCAGGGCTATTTCACCGTCGAGCTGGAACTTCCGGAAGGAGCCACGCTCGAACGCACGCGCCGCGTGACAGACCGCGCCATGAAGTACCTGATGTCGCTCGAAGACGTGGAATATGTGCTCAACGTCACCGGATCAAGCCCCCGCGTGGGCACCAACCAGTCACGCAGCCAGTTGACGGTGATCCTCAAACCGTGGGAGGAGCGCAAAAGTTCGAACATCCGCCGGCTGATGAACGACATCCGCGAGGAGATGCGCCGTTATCCCGAAAGCAAGGTCTACCTCTCGACGCCGCCCGTCATTCCGGGACTGGGCGCCTCGGGCGGGTTCGAAATGGTGCTCGAAGCCCGCGGCAACGCCTCGTACGGCGACCTTCAGCGGGCCGTGGACACGCTGCTGCACTACGCCTCGAAGCGCAAGGAGTTGACGGGACTCTCGTCGTCGATGCAGAGCGACATCCCGCAGCTCTATTTCGACGTGGACCGCGACAAGGCCCAGATGCTCGGCGTCCCGATGGCCGACATCTTCTCGACGATGAAGACCTTCACCGGATCGGTCTACGTCAACGACTTCAACATGTTCAACCGCATCTACCGCGTCTATATCCAGGCCGAAGCCCCGTACCGGGCGCAGCGGGAAAACCTCGGGCTGTTCTTCGTCCGGGGCGCCGACAAGGCGATGATTCCCATCACGGCGCTCGGCACGACCTCCTACACCACGGGACCGGGCACGATCCGCCGCTTCAACATGTTCAACGCGGCGACCATCTCGGGCGAGGCGGCGCAGGGATACAGTTCGGGGCAGGCCATGGCCATACTCGAACAGATCGCACGCCGCCACCTGCCGTCGACGATCGGCGTCGAGTGGAGCGGACTTTCCTATCAGGAAAAGCACGTCAGCGGCCAGACGGGCTACGTGCTGGCGCTGGCCTTCCTCTTCGTCTTCCTGTTCCTCGCGGCGCAGTACGAGAGCTGGCTGATCCCCGTGGCGGTGATCCTCTCGCTGCCGATCGCCGGCATCGGCGCCTACCTGGGCAACTGGGCCTGCGGACTGGAGAACAACATCTATTTCCAGATCGGACTGGTGATGCTGGTGGGTCTGGTGGCCAAGAACGCCATCCTGATCGTCGAGTTCGCCAAGGACGAGGTCGAAAAGGGCCGCGACATCCTCACGGCCGTCATCCTGGCCGCGCGCCTGCGCTTCCGGCCCATCGTCATGACCTCGCTGGCCTTTATCCTCGGCATGCTGCCGCTGGTCTTCGCCAGCGGACCCGGATCGGCCAGCCGCCAGGGCATCGGCACGGGCGTCTTCTTCGGCATGCTCGTGGCGATCACCGTGGGCATCGTCTTCGTACCGCTCTTCTTCGTCTGGGTTTACAAACTGAAAGAAAAATGGACAACACGATGAAACGAAGCGCAACATATCTCCTCGGAGTGCTTCTGCTGCTCGCGGCGGGAAGCTGCTCCGTGCAGAAGAAGTGCAAGGCTCCGCAGCTCGACATGCCCGCGGAGATCGTCGCCGGGCAGAGCGACACGCTGACGCTGAGCGACCGGAAGTGGTGGGAGGTCTACACCGACACGACACTCTGCCGGCTGATCGGCCGCACGCTCGACCGCAACCGCAACATGCTCTCGGCCGAGGCGCGCATCCGCCAGCTGGAGGAGCTTTACCGCGTAAGCAAGGCGGCCCGGCTGCCGTCGCTGGGCGGGCTGGCCGCTGCCGACTACGAGACCAACGACTACTACGGCGAAGCGCACAAGGGCGACGCCGAGTTCGACGTGAAAGCCACCTTGAGCTGGGAGGCCGACCTGTGGGGCAACCTGCGCTGGGCCAAGCGCAAGGGCGCGGCCGAATACCTCGCCTCGGTCGAGGCGGCGCGCGCCATGCAGATGACGCTCGTGGCGGAGGTCGCCACGGCCTACTTCGAGCTGGTGGCTCTGGACCACGAACTGGGCGTCGTACGCCGCACGGTGGAGACCCGCGAGGAGAGCGTGCGTCAGGCGAAACTGCGTTTCGAAGGAGGACTGACCTCCGAAACGGCCTACCAGCAGGCGAAGGTCGAGCTGGCGAGCGCCTCGGCGCTGATTCCCGACCTCGAACTGCGCATCGCCCAGAAGGAGAACCAGATTTCGGTGCTCGCGGGCGACTATCCCTCGCGCGTGGCGCGCTCGAAGATGGACATGAACGTCCGGATGCCCGACTCGCTGCCCGTGGGCCTTCCTTCGACGCTGCTGCAACGCCGTCCCGACGTGCGGCAGGCCGAGCAGAACCTCAAGGCGGCGATGGCCTCGGCGGGCATGGCCTATGCCGACCGGTTCCCGCGGCTGACGATCTCGCTGACGGGAGGGCTCGAAAACGACGCGCTCAAGGGACTGATCAATTCGCCCTTCTCCTACGCCGCCGGCAACCTCACCGCGCCGCTGTTCGCCTTCGGATCGAAGCGTGCGAAATACCGCGCGGCGCTGGCGGCCTACGACCAGGCGCGGCTGGCCTACGAACAGAAAGTGCTGGAGGTTTTCCGCGAAGTGAACGACGCCGTGACGGCCTACCGCAACATGCGCAGGACGGCCGAACTGAAATTCAACCTCAAGGAGGCGGCCCGGCAATACGTCGTGCTGGCCAAATTGCAGTATATCAACGGCGTGATCCGCTACATCGACGTGCTCGACGCCCAGCGGAAGTTCTTCGACGCACAGGTCGAGGAGAGCAAGGCGGTGCGCAACGAGCACCTCGCGCTCGTGGGGTTGTACAAAGCCCTCGGGGGCGGGTGGCAGCCGTCGGATGCCGAAAAAAAGGGTTGACCGGAAATGGTTCGGTATTTGTAGGTAAAGAGAAGCGCAGGAAAGAGTAAATATCTTGTTTG